>Ga0056129_1000446_pt1 | contig 10778 bp, 4 predicted proteins | sample WorMetLIZISLAND1_FD_71118 | JGI IMG/M metagenome (GOLD analysis project Ga0056129, IMG submission 71118) | Marine gutless worms symbiont microbial communities from Max Planck institute for Marine Microbiology, Germany - Olavius loisae LIZARD... ...
GACCACCAGCGCATACCACAGCAAGCACTGTACTGGCAGGTACCAGGATACAAGAGAGGACCAGGTCGACCAAGAGCAAACTGTAGGGGCGTAGTCAGCAAAGACCTACGAAAGATGGGGTTCACCTGGGAGGAAGCAGAGGTGGCAGCTCTTGACAGGCACGGATGGCATCGGAGTGTGGCCCAATGTGTCCAGTTGGATATGGGCTGAATCAAGGTCAAGGTCAAGATTTATGAGAGCCATGTATGTTTAGGTATGGAGTATGTGCAATATATTTCATCAGCTGTTAGACTGTTCTTATTTTTGTATAACGAATTAGCAATTAGTGAATTTTCAGTAGAATTGTATAATTGTCTCGCATGACTGCAAGCTTTATTGCCAGTTGACGTGTGTGTGTGTGTGTGTGTGCTGTCATATATGCCAACCATCACATCGACCGACAATAAGTGTCGCTCTAGCCAGTTCGCCTCCCGGCTTGTTTTATTGTTGTTTGTCTAACCATATTCTAATGTTATATAATCTATCATCAGTTGTAGTAAGCAGTTGTCATTGAGTTTAAAAGAACAGAAATGTGAAAGTGGTGGTATATCGACCTATGTATTGTGATAGTACTGGCCTGTGAGCCACGCTGTGTCGTGGTTGTGTGGGACTAGCCTGTACAGAACAGAACATGTAACAGCCATTGAACAGTGGAGATGCACTATCAGAGAAGAAATGAACCAAACTGATTGAATGAGGATTACAGTATATAACCGAGTCATATAGACTAGAGAATGATTTGGTCATCAAACTCATAGAATATTGTCAGTTTGGCTGTGCATAAGTAAGTTTGTAAGTACCATGGATTAGTGAGTACTTGGCATATTAAAAACAGTCAATGGTATGTTCTGCAGTAAGCAGATGTGTGTCCTTGAAGTCATCTTGAACTCTGCAAGATCAGGGTCGGGTCATAAGTGGTAAACTGTTACATATGCATGAGCCTGCCAGGGAGTAATGCCAGTGTTGAAGTTGAGTCTGTGGCATGGCAAGGTCACTGCAGTGTTCAGAGCCATGTGTAATAACGACGGTTATTGATTTAGTGCGGTGTCAGATCTGACCGTCACTATGATCTACTGATGTGTGTCCAGGCCTGTGTCAGCTCACAGTGAATCATAACTCCTCAGGACTCTGGACCGTCTATATGAGTGCTAAAGATGTAAGTTGCACTATCTAGTCAAACAGTGGAATTATACAGCTGCAGTTTCTGATCACTCTTTCCTTTTTGCTAACATGTCCAGACTGCGTAGTTCCATTCTTGGCGACATGGTAGTACAGTGATTAAGGAATTGGACTTGTAATTAAGAGGTTGTGGGTTTGGGTCTACATAGACTAATGGCAAGTTTATCACGGCCATGTTTATTGTTGGACCTGTTGTTAACTGCAGTTTACAGATGGTTATTAACTGTGATATCTATTCACATAGTGTTTCATCAATAAAGACACAATAAATTGAGCCATGATTGGCAACATTTGTGCATTTTTGTGCAGTATTTCACACAAAACTGTGCCACCTTAGTATCACCTGTTCAAGGCCTATACGTGGTCAGTAAGAACCTGCCTACACTGTACTAAGGACGAGGTACTTTATAAAGGTGAATATATCAAAACGGTGCATTTGTCCAACTGCAGTCAAACTCATTTACTTAAACTCCAATGTAATGTGCCGCTGACACATCATCCCCAGCGATTTCTGAGCCCCTTGTATTTTTTTTCGCAAAATTTGAGATTGTTTGCGGTAATTTTCACATTGAGGCATCAACGTTTAGCATCTTCTGTTCATTAGTGTTGTGTGCAGATGACAGATGATGACTATACGTTAATAACGACTGTTTTGTTTGTTTTCTCGGTTGTCACAATCCTGTTACATATACAGTTTACTTCATCAGCCATGTTTGATACCTCACCAGTGAGTGAGTGAGCCGATTCTTAACGGCACATCAGCACAAGTACGCTATACAGTGCCATTCACATCGGTACACGCTGGAAAATACAGGACAGCAGACAAATCAACTACAGACACACTACAAAAACTAAACACAACCCAGAAAAAGCAAACAACACAAAACACGGTAAAACAAAACTAGCCTGGTTCAGTCGCCTTTTACGACACTCGGCCAGGAAACGAGTTGGGTTTGTTGTGCAGTGTTCCCGAGCCCACGCGGGACCCACTAATATACCAAGAGACATCTGTTGACTGTTGACTCTGACAAGTTAGATGTTTTAAATACAGCAGCATTTGTCTTGATTGTTATTTCTCTATTGTGGCTGTTAACATGTACCCTTTGTCAGTAAAAGATCCACAGATTAATTCTATGCATTGTTCACTGGCACATGTTACAACAAAGCATATTGTTTGTTGCAGGATATGCATACTTACCAGGTACATTGTTTATTATTTAATTTTTTTATTTACATCACGTGACTTGTCATACATATTTTAATAATAATAGTAGTTTACTTAGAAGTATGTTTAAAAGTAAATCACAGTCGTTTTGTTTGATGTTAGCATATTATATACCATTAGCAATATATACCTCTTTATTTTTCTTTCTTAATTAGCCGACCGTACTAACGGTCGCGCTTATGCTACACTGTTGCGTCTGTCTGTCCGTCTGTCTGTGACGTTATGTATTGTGGCTAAACGGTGCATCCTAGAGCAAAAGTTACTATCGAGAGCCTATAGGAAGTCGTATATAAGAAATCGATTGGTACCAAAATGAATGACCTTGACCTTTGTTTAGAGGTCATATCAAGGTCACGTCAGCCATTGCGTTACATTAGACGTTGAATATCTCGGAAATCGTTAGAGATAGAGGTTTGGTTCCAAAGGACTACCAATAGCAAAATTGCATATGGGCCATCGAATGGCAACCGATGACCTCATGTGACCTTGAAAGGTCAAACTCGTGACCCCAATACGCGTAGAGCCCAATATCTCGAAAACTACTTGAGCTAGAGACTTCAAATTTGGTATGCGGCTTTGTATCGGGAATGCCTAGCGGGCACACAAATAATTTTCCCTGAAAATTGGCGTGGCCTAGGTCACGTGACCCTACATTTTTTGGTATACGATCGAACATATCTCCAAAACCAGTTGAGCTAGAGACTTCGAATTTGGTAGGCGGCTTTGTATTGGGAATATCGAGCGGGCGCACAAATAATTTTCCTAAAAGTGGGCGTGGCCTAGGTCACGTGACCCCTGCAATTTTTGGCAGTACGGTCGGCTATCCTAGCGACAGCTTGGCTTCTTGTTTTTATTTTCGTGCAGTACTGTAAGTCAACTGACGTCAGCTTCTGCGTGTGTTAAAGAGTGTGCATTGTATCGCATTGTGTTGTATTAGTTGGCCTGTTGATCTGAAGCTTAGTTTATAACTGAAGTAATTGTCAGCAAACAGACAGTCACCTACTGTGTTAGTCAGTCAGTATTGAGGATGGTTTACTGGACCTGTTAGAACGTGAAGCTGATTGGAGCAGCAGCATCAACTGATGCAGGCAGCAGACAGGAGCCGGAGCTGGTTAACGTGACATTCAACAAGTTCAACAACAGTCTGGGTCTCAGCATTGTAGCATCTAAGGTACTGTGTTGTCTAGTGGAGTGCAGTCATCACTGTTCCCTGATGTATATGTGCAGTAATGTGCCATGCCTCATATTTTTGGAGCACCCTCATATTAATGGTTAATTAACTTGAACCTTTAATGTTATCGATGTAGACAAATACCAAAACAGATGTATGACTAGATGGCCGCTGCAACATGTAGCCTTCCCAGGTAATTATAGATCATATACTCAGTTACGCTATTCCTCATTTATGTTTACATTTACTTACAGCAGGCTCAAGATTTCGTGAAATTTCCTTTTCTCAAACCTTTTCACAAAGATATTTGAGAAAACTAATTACATTGACGTTTGACCTTTTTACCTCATATTTGCTCCCTAGTTACTCTTAGGTGGCTCGGTGGTGTAGTGGTTAGAGCGCTGGACTCGTGATCACGAGGTCGCAGGTTCGACTCCGACCGCGGCATTATTCGGGCAACAACCCTGGGCAAGTTGTTCACACCTAATGCGCCTCTGTTCACCAAGCAGTATAATTTGGTACCCTGCGAGGGCCTTCATGCTAAAAGCGCCATATTGTTGGCAGCGGCATAGGGTCCAATGAACAAGGGGGGGTATTGTAGAGCAGTTCTGCGGTGATCTTCGGATTGCATAGAACCGCGATATAAATCATCTGCTTTACCTTTTTTTTACCTTACTCTTGTCCAAATCATGTCTCCACTAAGTTTGAAGTTTTCACGGCTTCTCTCGAGTAAATCGGAAACACGGGGCAGATTGATGGCATGACAGGTTGCTGTTGTGTGGCAGGGTGTGTTTCAAGAACAACAAGCAATTTTCATCAAGTCTGTCGTGGCCAACGGTGCAGCTGAACGGGTCCGTTATCAGCTCTGTCTCTCATGTCCCTTACGGTTGCTGTCGCTATATTACATCTTATGGTATTACTCTGCTCTGATGTGTCTGGTATTGGCCTACCAGGTCACATGAATTGAGTTGTAAAACGAGTTTGTTATAATGTCATTGTGTGGTATTGATGTGGCAATCAGCATGTCACAGTGTTGTCTGCCAGTCATTCCATTCTCACACTCACCCATGCATCTCTCCGTTGCTTTACAACTTAAGTTGTCACAGCAGCAGTGCTGTGTGTGTGTCGTTTGCCAACATCTGCTTTGTTGTCAGTCAAGTTATTTTGTCTTTTTACTTTCAAGATTTTCTTGGCAGTCATTTATCAGATTTATTAGTTGAGCCTCCAGGAAGCAGCTGCAGCTCATTGGTTTATGGGTTTGAGTCCTGTCCGTCGACCAGTCAGAGAGAAAGGCATCTGGCCGTGTCCAAGAGTCCTTCTGCTTCGTTACATAAGACACCATCAGGCTTGAGAATACCACGTGATCCTCATCATTATTGCTCTGTAGACTGTGTCAGCAGCTGATGTTATATGAAGGCTGGTGTTGATAATGTGTAGGATGGAAGACTGCAGGCCGGTGATCAGCTGATGGCTGTCAATGGTCAGAGTCTCGTCGGCGTTTCACAAGAAACGTAAGTTTGTTTACCATTTGCCTAAATCTAATCACATTCAGCTGTTGAGTCCATGTTAAACTTTTCTATCATATTGTATCAACCTCCTTGTTGTCCGGGGTTGAACTGGCCAGACTGGACTCTTGCATTGGAGTGCAGCTCCAGTTTGTTGCTCTATGGCAGACAGTGGAACATCACTGAAGATTGTCCAGTTACTGTCGGTCGCTCTTCTGACGGAAACTAGTTATGTGTGAATGATCGACAGGGTGCCACAAAACTGCTGAAACTACTTAACAAGTACTTATTAATAGTGACTTTTGAGCAGGCGAAAACTGTTGAGTTCAGTTTGATTCGAAATTTCAAATAATGGCCCGTTATCCGATTCGATTAGAAATGAAAACACACTATACACAGAGGACTACCGGAAACCTCTGAATTTCAGTCTTGCCACAGTCTGGAGGAAGGCAACTAATTGAGATGCAGGGCTTGAAGTGGTGGGCACAGACGATGAAGAAAGACTCTTCTGTACGGCTTGCTTGTAAATATTATTTGCGAGATGGGTGAAGTCGTGAGATACCATCGATGTCACCATTGTAGTTTAGCTTCAAACATCTTTTCACAACGTAGAAAATTCATAAATCTTTATTAGTTTAGTAGATTGAGAACTTGTAGTCGCCTCTAAAAACGGAAAACAGCAAAGTACGACATAATGGTGTTTTTCTGCGATAAACTGTTTGTTGAATTTTACAGAGCAGCAAAGATAATGGCGTCGTCGGGCCAACAAGTGACACTGACAGTTGCCAAACAAGGAGCTCTCTATCACGGCTTGGCTATGTTGATCTGCCAGGACACCCCTCAGATGCCACCCGGTATGATCATTACTGCCATGATCAATTATTCAGTCGTTTTGTCAAGTTCTGTTAGCTCTGCGTGTATAACTAATGAATGTGTTATATAGCTGATAGGTCTATGGGGTTTACTGTAATTGTTTGTATTTTCAAGCTTAATTTTGAAGAGTTTCTCTGATGACCGATGGTTCTGTTCACTGTGTCTGTAGCGGGCCAGCAGATGGAAGGACCAGTGAGACCGTCATCACAGTATGACCAGGTTAGGATGTCAGCTGTTGATGGAGCCGGCGTACAGCCACGGCTGCTCAGTCAACAGATGGAGGCTGTTTCAACACCTGTACTCCCAGGTAATGATCTCACACCTGTCCACTCCCATGTCATGTAGTTGTTGTTGTCAGAATTTACAATGGAGAACTGATAGGCAGCGTGTCTGTTTCCTATTGAATAGTGCGACTGCTAGTGACCCACAGCGTGAAATCAGATCTCGGTGTTTCAGAAGAACGCGCGTTGAAGATTTGAAAAGTTGGTGCCTGATGCACAACGGGAAGGCGGAACTGGCACCTCATCACTGTCCGACACTGCCAACTTCATACTTTATGTCTGCAGGTGCCACTGCCAGTCCAACGTCGGACTTTATTCCCACCAAAGACGCCAGTGATGAGATTTGTCAAGCAACAACGACTCAGTCCAACACTGACAAACCCTTGCTTGTCTAGTTTTTAGTGCCCTCCTGCGCCCTTGGCTGAGATACCCGCCTGGCTTGCAGTTAATGTGTACTCTTTAGTAGTGGATCGTTGACACTGACTATTTGTGGTACAGAAGTGTCATTAATAATCTGCAATGATATGAGTTTCGTTTGTTCCAGTTTAATGTCTACGAGCATTTATCAGTGAATCCATTTATGTAGCGCAGTAAAAGTTTCTAATATGCACTGTAGTGTCGTGTTAATATTGAGCAAACAAGAAGGTTTTTAGATAATGTGTGAACAGTTCTGGAAAGGGAAGGATGTTTCAGGTAATCATGTAAAGCATTCCAAACAGTGAGACCTGAAACCTGAGAAACAACGAGAGCCTACAGGCAGTTTCACAGGCGGAACAGTTAGTTTATCACAATGTAACACTCACAAATGATAGTTCAAACAGTATGATGTCTATTTATGTAGCTTTTAATGTCAAAATTTGCAACGGATGACTGATAGGTAATCTATATGGTGTCTATTGAGTAGCGCCACTGCAAGTGACATTGAATACCCTTTATGGATCCACTAGAAGATTCTCACAGAAAAATATGTCGTAATTTGTGTGCTTTATTTCAGTGCCGAAGCAAGACACGGCTGGAAGAGACGTTGTGAGGTCTCCAGCTGTAGTCAATGCATCTGCAGCCAGTCGACTGGATTCATCGCGAGTAACATCAACGTCACATCCAGACCTGGTTCAGCTGCAGCACCCAGCAGCCGTTACTCCTTATCGTTACGGCGAGTCTGCCGTCAGCCGGCTTGCGCCGAGGACGGCGGCCAGGCAGGGCCGGCAAGTTGACCCGAGGCTCCTCGGATCAGATGCCGTGAACAATCAGCGAGTAATTGAGTGGCAGATGAGGAACCTCGGGACTAAGGTCGCTGAGAGGCAATCACAGCCACCACAGTTTGATAACAGCGGCTCTGAACAGAGGCCAAATTATTACCCTGCCAGACCACAGAGTCAGCTGATTGAGCCGGGATATGTAATGTCTGGACCAGGAAAGACTGCGTCTTCACTGGCACAGAGCACTTCTGTGCCAAACATCTCAGACAATGTGGTGTCAAGTCGTGGTCAGTTGTCAGCTAGTTTTCACCAACCGTCTTCCAGTGCCGACATGACGTCAGGCAGCACTCCTGCGTTGATGTATCCTGGCGATCAAAGATACAGTCCTCGTCAATTGCCTCCAAGTACATACAGCTCGCAGTTTGCCCCTCCTGTTCAGCCGGTACCCGGTGTGAAAGCTCCGACATCAGAGATGGCAAGGTATCCAGTCCCTCTGCCAGGGATGGTCCCTCAAGTAGTGCGACATCTCGCGCCAAATGTGCACTCAAATTTGCCAGGTGTTCGCCAGCAGCAGCCACCAATAACTGGTGACAGTACACAGTATCTCCCACAGGTAGCAGCCACTGTTGCTATGAGCTCTGAACAAAGGCCGAGTTATTACTCCACGAGACCACAGAGCCAGTTGACAGAGCCTGGATATCCTGGATATGTAGTCTCAAAGCCTGCTTCACCACTGCCACAAACCACTACCGTTCCAGCAGTCACAGAGAGTGTTGTCGGAAATCGCAGTCAGACTTCCTCTGATGTTCGACAGCAACCTTCTGCTGGATACAGACCGTCTTTCGGCACACCAGTGTATTCTGATGATGAGAGATACAGACCAAGACAGGTGCCGCCGAGTGCGCAGTTCAACCAGAGGCCGGAGATGTCCGACATGATACGACATCCAGTGCCAGCAATGGCCCCTCAGTATGTACCAGGTACCCATCATCAGGCTGCCATGCTGGGAACTAGCATGCAGTATCAGCCTATAGGTGAACAGGATGTGAGATCCGGCATGATAACGACGCCTTATGGCGATGTCGGCGGCAAAGTGCGGCCGGTGTCTGGCCCAGTAGACACATCAGAGGTGCGCTATGGTATGCCCGATATGTCTGACAGATCTAAAGTTGTGCGACTTGAAGAGCCATCGATTGAGAACAGAGCAATCCCTGCTGGCGTTCCATACAGTGCCGATGGTAGACCTTACTCGGCACATGAAGGACCTTATGGACCAGCACGTGTTCAGGCACCAGAACCGACAGATATTCAGTACGGAATGCAGAACGTGACACCGACGGCAAGGCTTCTGGTTGACACTGAAAGGAAAGGTTCTCAGGTCGACGGTCGTTTTGGGATGCCGACTGTTGGCAGTGAAGTGGCACAGTCAGTGCCAGTTGTGAGGTATGATACATCAAAGAGTCAGGATAGCCTCGAGGCATCGAGGGATCAGTCTGCGGTGAAATTCGGTCATCAGGACGGACAGATTGATTCTTCGTTTAACACGACCGTGAGCTATAGCTCACAGGAAGCACCGTATGACACGCGTATCACGTCCACAGTTCCCGCTGGCATGAGTTATGAGCCCAGTAACAGTGGAGACAGCTGGCCATTACCTCCACCGCAAGATCGTTATCGGGCACCGAATGTTCGAGATGGGTTTCCAGCCCCACCTTCAGTAAGTGTGCCATCACCAAGCAGTCAGTTGCCAATGCCTCATCTACAGAATGTTGCTGATGGCTCCGGACCTTTCCCTGTAGACATGCGACCCAGAGTGCAGAGTGCGATTGTTCCTGAGCCAAAACCACCACCTGGAGTGCCGTCCAATGGCGTGCGTCCAAAGAAGCAGCCTCCGCCAGTTCCTGTCAAACCCAAGTTTCCAGTTATCACTGGTGCGACACCGAGAACAAGTGAGATGACAAAAAATGATGGCAGGCAGCTGAGGCCGGAGAAATTTCAGCAGAAGATGATGGAAATTCAGCGGCTGGAGTCGCGGCCGTATCTGACGGCGAACGAACAGACGCGGCTACAGAACCTACGCGTTGAAGTAGAATTTGAGAGAAGACTTACCAACACGAGTGAAAGACGCGGGGATGACAGTGACCTGGAACATGGCAGGATGCTGCCACCAACAGTAAGATTCCTCATTTTATTTTGTAAAAACTAGAGTATTTGACTATCCTCACGTGGTCATAGCTCAGTCCTGCTTCTGCCCCTTCCCCGTGCCTCTCTGACACGGTTGATCACGATATGATACGATAGAAGAGTTTCACGTGGACTCGAAAGCCGAGTATTCAGCTTTATCTAGCACATGTAGCCAGAAAAAGAAACTAAAACAAACAACACCAGTGGTGCCCCTTTGATACAGTAAAGGTAGAGATCCATGAAGGCAGTCCGGAAGAAATAAGAGTAACTATGGAGGAAAGGATTTGTGAAAGAGATGAGTTTTAAGTGTAGAGTGAAAGGATCATCCACTACTGGAGACATGGGTTTTTATATGGTGTAAGTTTGTCAACACTTGTTTGTGGTACTGGCATGGTAGAGGTGAGATGAAGGCACTGGCGTTCTTTCCTCATAAGTCAGTCTGTGAGTGAGGACAGGGTCCACTGACTGGTTCCTGACTGATGTTGGGAATGATGTGTGGCCATTGTGCACCTGTGGTTCCTCAGAATCAGTGACTGCCGAGTGCTGACCCAATATCTGTATTTGTGACAATGTTTTTGTTGGTGTCGGAATTAACTGTGTTTGTTAGTCCTGTCATGCTCCAAAAATGACAAATTTATTGACAGAGAAATGCACTTTTCTTATGTTGAAGTGTCCATTGATTTTGCCTGTTAAGTCTGATTGGGTTTCTCTGTGCATTCCTCCTTTATTACTTACTGTACAGTGCCAAGGATATTTGTCATTATATTTTTATCTCTTTCCAAGAATGTTTATTCTACAGCCAGTCTGTTGTACGTAGAGCAGAGATCTAGTTGCTGTTTTTTTGCATCAGTGCTTGTGTAGAAATGAATCATTGGTTCATGTGGTTGTTCTAATTTCCCAAGTAAGTAAGTAACAATGATTAAATTGTACTAAAATAACACTGCTGCACTGCACTGGGGTATCGCGGCGGCAGCCCCACCGCCGTCAGGTCTAGCGAACCTGCCCTCTGTGGGAGCTGTCCCCTAGTCGCCCCATATTATTGTAGACTAGGGGACTTGCTGTGCTTTATGTATGTATATCGTTATTCGTGTCTATTATTGTCTATGCATGTCTGTTTTGTGT
>Ga0056129_1000449_pt1 | contig 10741 bp, 6 predicted proteins | sample WorMetLIZISLAND1_FD_71118 | JGI IMG/M metagenome (GOLD analysis project Ga0056129, IMG submission 71118) | Marine gutless worms symbiont microbial communities from Max Planck institute for Marine Microbiology, Germany - Olavius loisae LIZARD... ...
AACGCAAATCTTTCGTTCCGGAAACAATTAAAAAACGACTAGAAAGCTACCCGGGCTGGTCAGACCTAGTCAGACTTCGAAAAAAACGGGCCCAATGTCAAAGATAAAAAATTAATTAGAAGTCAACTGACTTAACTAACACCATTACGCTAACTGCGACTCCCTCTTCCTTAAAATTGCAACTGTATTTAATCGGTGGGTCTAAAAATCGAAATTCACGAAATCCAGTGTCTATATTAATCTAATTCCACCCTGTGCAACAAAATCAACTTATATGAAGAGAAAATTATCGCAATCCAACGTAAGCAACCACGAAATTAATGGCTTCCACGAAATCAAGTACTGCTTACGAAATCCACACATTTGCATGCATTCAATAGAGATCATTCGACCATGGTCGACGAGGATGCTAAAATTTAAACTTGAGGCGACTTCAATCTCATCAACAGTCCATGTACGCCAGCCTGCTAATGTTGGCGGCTGACGTTGCTGATTTAAGCAAGTTTCAGAAACTATAGGCCTATTAAAGACACTGGATTTTGTACATTTTGGTGGATTTCGTGGATTTCGATTTTTAGACCCACCCATATATCATTTCTTGTTGCAGCCAGTGTTTGTCAAGTCAAGTTTGTCAATGTAGACATTCTTTGTGAAGACCGAAAATGTTACGTTCAGTGCGGGGAACAAGACACTGCGAGATGCATTAAAAATTAAGTATTGTAAATGTTGGGTAAAAGTCTATATACGTCAAAGATAAAAAATTAATTAGAAGTCAACTGACTTAACTAACACAATCATGCGTAACTGCGACTCACTGTTCCTTAAAGTTGCAACTGTATTTAATTTCTTGTTGCAGCCAATGTTTGTCAAGTCAAGTTTGTCAATGTAGACATTCTTTGTGAAGACCGAAAATGTTACGTTCAGTGCGGGAACTAGACACTGCGAGGTGCATTAAAAATTAAGTATTGTACATGTTGGGTAAAAGTACATATTACAGCCGCCACCCCAAAACTGACTGATGTCAGTAGAATTAGTGTTGTTGTGCATGTTTCAGACCATTTTGTTGATGGGAAACTGCAGCTGACTGAGTAGCGGGATTGAATACTGAATAAGCAGGAAATGGACACAGACAGAGCTGGCGGCTGTAAAATGCTCTGCGTGCATCATTTTTACCCAGATTTTTTGTAGCATTTTGAAGCTTAACAAAACTCCCATCTTTTTTGTCCAAGCTTAACACATACAGACGTTCCACGCCTTACGAGTACTCAGAAGCCATGGACTAAACAAAGATGCACTCGAAGGAGTTTTCAAGGCAGTTGTTATAGCCAAATTGACTTATGCAAGCCCCGCCTGGTGGGGGTTCACCACGGCTCACGACCGCCACAGAATGGAGTCTGTCATCCGCCGTGGAGTGCGTTTCAGCTACTGCACCAGCAACCAGGCTCCTCTAGCCGAACTCGTCATGGAAGTCGATGAAACCCCTTCTAGAACATTCTTCATATTAAACAGCATGTGCTTCATCAACTGTTGCCGGAGAGAACTCAATCAACCTACAACCTTCGCTCAAGAAAACATGACTGTTCACTAACTGTAAAAAAATTCAGTAACGGCTAACGAGTTCTTAACTCGTATGTTATATAGAGACATGTATTAATTAATTATCAAGAACATTTATTAGGTCATATCGTCTATTAAGGCCGGTGCGGTCTGTCAACGGCTTATTTTTACAGAAATAAATGAATGAATGAATGTCTGACCTTCCACGAAAGTGCTTCGTGCAGTCATACACAAACGAAAATGTTACTTGTAATGAGGTCCAAATTGACACTTTATATATTAAATGTCTTTACCTTGTTAAATAACAGCATTTAATTTTATTTTTGTACACAAAAAAAACATTATATATCTTAGAAATTCATGAGCAGCCACAGGATGCCACAGAACTATAGCGTACAAATGTAAGAATTGTATGATGCGGTTGGAAAGCGTATAGTTGACTCTGTGTCATGCATATTAAGTAACATACAAATCACATGGTCCAGCCAATTCAGAATTTTCAAATGGAACCATTATTTTGTATCAAATCTACATGGACAATTCAAATTCAAATCGTATTTCGAAGGCCCGAAGTGAAATGTTAATTGAGCAGGTTTGTTGTGATCAAATGCAAGGTTTTTGTGCAAGGAACAAGTACTGTACGCTGTGAGGCAAGACTGCGAGAGTAAATTGAAGACAGCAGATTGGCAGACGTCATTATCCAGGGCTTGGCTGTTGTATTTGATACAACCAGAGTTTTATTGAATACAGGACATAAAGCCCCCAGACAGAATACCCAAAACAGGCAGGACAGAATGTCAAGTGCACATGATGAACTAATGTCACTAACCCCTCGTTAACTGCTGACTCTGACACAAGACTTTATGCCTGACACTAACCGACGCATGAGCAAAAGTGTAAATTTCTGAAACTGAACTTGTGCGCAGGAAAAAGTTACTTTTCCAGTGTCATTATTCATTCTCACTACATCGAAGGATTTTCGTGTTAGCAACTAAGTTTAGGCTGTAAATGTAAAATTATAAATTGAACATTCAATCACTACATATCTACATAAAGGTCAGCTGTTAACCTGGATGTAATCTATTTACGTGTTAAACTAACAAGCCAGTGTGTGTACATTGTAGAGCTGTGTCAGTGTTGTGAATCAGCGGAAAATGGAGTTGGGTGGAGAAAACGGTCGTGTTGACACGACAATGTCTGTATCTCGGGTTCCATCACCGACGGACATGGCTTGTCAGGTGGCAGAAAACTGGTGCTACACACAGGTGAGTCTTCACACAGGTGAGGTGTTACACAGGTAGTTGTTGCACAGGTGAGCTGCTGCTCAGTTATAGTTACAGTTGTTCGTACTGGCAGCCAAGGTTTAGGGTGTACTGTAGCTTTTTACCACATAACGATGACACAAGACTGCATGTATGTTGTGACAGCTGGACATATGACATCACCTCTATATGTCTGTCTGTCTGTCTGTCACACTGTATTATTTGCTTAGTCTGGGCAAGATAAAAAGCAATCAACGTAGTTACCACAGATATTAAGTACAGAGTTGTACGATGTTCTAAGTTCTAGTTCAGTGATGGTGTTGCCAGCTTGCAGTGTGTGCCGCTGCCTGTGTTGCTGTATGGTTTACAGTTGTTGTCATGTGCTTGTAGGTTAAAGTGGTAAAATTTTCATACATGTGGACAATAAACAACTTCAGTTTTTGTCGAGAAGAGATGGGCGAAGTGCTGAAAAGTTCCACGTTCTCTGCTGGAGCCAACGACAAGCTAAAATGGTAACATTTGTCACTACACGTCACCGACAGGCAGTGTCTGACGTGGACAGTTGAGCTAATAGGCATTGTATGTGCAGTGTTGCATGAACTGCCGATGGACAGTGTTATAAGAATGCACACTTTCATGACAGTGGAGACTATCTTGTGTTGAGCAAATCTTCTGTTGACAATATACGAAGTCACTCGACTGAAGTCGTCTTTGTCATAATGATGATTATCATTATCTGTGTGATGGTTATTGACAGTAAACTGGTTAAATATTTACCTCAAAATTAAGAATAGTTACTGAGAAAATAGAAAATAGTTTCAGAGAACTACTTTTGCCTATGTATGCTGTATATGACATGTATTGCTATTAGTAGTTACAATGTTTTCGTTATGACCATTTTTTCAATAATTAGACTTGGTAGCACTGCTGCGTGGCCATTTGTGTCAGGTGCTTGAGGGTGAATCCGAAGGGCCTCGACGAAGAAAGCAAAGAATATTTATCACTATATCTGCTGCTTGTTTCGTGCAACAAAACAGAAGTTCGTGCAAAGTTCAAGTTCTCCATATTGAACGCAAAGCGAGAGGAAACCAAAGCTATGGGTCAGCGAATGTGTTTGTTATGATGTGTCGTGTGCGTGTGTGTGTGATTGACTGGCAGCAGTAAACAGCTGATTGACTGACAAGTGACTGTGCTCCTGTGTGTTACATTCTACTGTATGTGGCACATGTGCCTAGTGTGAAAATGAATCATCTCGTTCTGACCATCATCTCATTCTGCAGTTGAGCGTGATGTTCAACTCGGAACATTTTGTCTGTTTAAAATTAGACTCTCACCTCTCCACAAGACTGTGTTTAATTGTGTCAGTGAATTACACACATGCCATCGTTACGCACCATGTGACTGACTGCCAGCATCACAGATCTGGTGAAACACGAGTTCAGCATTCTGCACTATGTCACTTGTTATATCCTACTGTGCTGCTGGATGATGTGGGTCGAGTGTATGAGTTGCTACATGACATTACTCTGTATGTGGTTGATAACAGAGAGTCAGAGGGCATACCGGTTTGTTCAAGGCAAAGACTGGGGCTTCAAGAAGTTCATTCGACGAGACTTCCTCATGGACGAAGCAAATGGTTTGCTGCCAGATGACAAACTGACAATATTCTGCGAGGTATTCAGCATAATGTCTACTACTTGTCTCTGTGTGTATTGGACATTGTTGTAATGTGTTGTTATGAACTGCAGCTTGTATTACATGTTGGCCTGAAGATGCAGGTAAACTGTCAATGTCAACTAAACCAGGTATTTTCTGACAGATTACTGAGACATGTTAGTTCATGACCTGCATTGGTATGTGATGACATGCACACAGTGCTGTACTGAGTTTTAGCCAACCGTACTGACGGTCGTGATTATGCTGCACTGTTGCATCGTCTGTCGTCTGTGATGTTATGTATTGTGGCTAAACAGTGCATCCTGGAGCAAAAGTTACTATTGACAGCCTATAGGAAATCAATTGGTACCAAAATGAATGACTTTGACCTTTGTTTAGAGGTCGCTTAAGGTCATGCCAACTATTGCATCACATTCACGATTGAATACTAGGAAATGGCCTACGGTGAATCCAATGGTCATGTGACCGATGGCGTCATGTGACCCTGAAAGGTTAAGTCGCGAGCCTATTATCTCGAACACAGCTGGAGAGTGGAGACACTATTTAGCAACAGTTGGTAATTACTAGATAGTCTGCTGTGAGGCAGTACGGTTGGCTATCCCAGTGACAGCTTGGCTTCTCGTACACTGTTGCAACTGTAACATAGACAACTACAAAGCTCATTTAGAGTGACAGGTGAGTGTATGTACCCGTGACAGGTGAGTGTATGCACCTGTGACAGGTGAGTGTTTGTACCCGTGACAGGTGAGTATATGCACCCCTGACAGGTGAGTGTATGTACCCGTGACAGGTGAGTGTATGCACCTGTGACAGGTGAGTGTTTGTACCCGTGACAGGTGAGTATATGCACCCCTGACAGGTGAGTGTATGTACCCGTGGCAGGTGAGTGTATGCACCTGTGACACCTGTGACAGGTGAGTGCTTGTACCCGTGACAGGTGAGTGTAGTGGGAGAGACTGTTAACGTTGCTGGTCAGTCAAGCTGTACACCAGTCAAAGTACCGGAGTGTCGACTGAGTGATAACCTCGGTACATTGTTTGAACGAGGCTCTTTCTGTGATGTCATGCTCTGTGTCGGTGGCCGCGAGTTCCACGCACACAAAGCTGTTCTTGCTGGTACGAACACTGCACTACACTGATTGCTCTCTCTCGCTGTCACACCTTTCACTGTCACACCTCATGTGTTATTTCAGTTGTGAAAATAATTCTTAATTGCAATTTCAATAGTTTCAGTTCTGTTTTCAGTTGTCAAATAATTTCAGTTCCAGTTCCAATTATAGTTTGTGAAATAATTTCAATTACAGTTTCAGTTGTCAGATTAATTTAAGTTTCAGTTATGGATAATCACTGAACAACAATCAACAACACACATTTGCCAGTGTCAGCTACTGTCATTGCAATCCGCTGCCAGCTGCTATGTAAGACTCAGAGTGAGTTGACTATGCTTGCAGTTCAGGCAAATGCTTCTCAACTTCTCACGTTTCTAATGTTTATGTGCAAAAAGTGAACTTTGACATATTTTTAAAAAATCTGTTGAAATACATGTGTTTTTACGCATTTAAAAACAGGGAGTTATGAATTGTTACTGTGGTTCACTGGTTTACCAGCACAGTCCTTGAAGTTGATTCAACAAATGCAGTCTTAACGTTTATCAATGAATGACTGCTGCTTGCTGGTTGTAGCGCGGTCGGACGTGTTCAGTGCCATGTTTGAGCATGAAATGGAAGAACGAAAGCATGTAAACGACTTTGTTATACAAATATAAACTTATGCTATTAATGTCAACATTAAGGGTGTGTTTGCAGTGACGTTCTGACGTCATCGGCATAGTCTTCCGTTATTGTATGTCGTGAATCTCTCAGTTTCACAGACCAACTCTGCTGTGTGTCTCAGAAATGATTAAATCGCTTCAAAGCTGCACAGTAATGAAACTGGCTCATATGGTAAGTATGTATGTCTGTATGTAAGTAAGTCTTTGCCATTTGTCCGTAGTGCTGGAGTCACTGAAAAAGTCACAAACGTGTGGGATGGTAACACAGCATTATCTAAAGTGAAATGCATGCGTTCCGTCACATCAAGTGTGCATATCAGCTACAACATACGTCGTCGTCTATCTTACAGAAATGAAAACTGTCATTTTATCAGTAAACAGAATACATAACGTGGTAATACTGAGCTGAGCTTGGGAAAGTGAGCAATTAGTAATAATAGTTGACTTTCTAGTTGTGGAATGACAGTGTGTTGCCGGACGTGATGTAGATGTGACGTTGATATCGTGGTGCATGTGTGTAGAACCGAGTGGAGATAGAGGACGTTGACCGAGACGTCATGTTGGAAATGCTGCGGTTCATCTACACTGGCAAGGCGCCAAGTCTGGACAAGATGGCCGCCGACCTGCTGGCTGCCGCTGACAAAGTATGCTCTACACATTGTACAGTAGTTGTGGAGGTGTTGACTAGTTGGCAACATTGGCAACACCCTTGAATTATTTTCTATGATTGATAATAGCGTTGTTCGCAAATGACGTCATAAACAGGTCAAATTCAGACAAACAATAGCATAATTGTGGCCGTTAGATGAACATTGTCCCAATGTTATGCTGACACACTGTGCCTACGTTCACGCAAATGTGCAAAGCACTTTTCAACATTTGAATGATGTTAAAATTAAAATCAGGCACTGTATTGTGCCCATTGATCTTCACTAGTACATTAGCGTCACGTGGCGCTTCTGGGTGTTCGTCTGATCATGCTAACTAGGTCAAACCTATTTTTAGAAACATCACTTCAATGGCAAACAGTGTTATTATCATCATTTTAATGGAGAGTGAGCCATGGACATCAGCAATTCTTGTCCACTTTGTTCAACAGCTGACCACCACTGACCAGTGAGTGACCACGACTGATTAGTGAGTGCCCACCACTGACCAGTGATTGACCTCCACTGACCAGTGGGTGACTGCCACTGACCAGTGAGTGACCACCACTGACCAGTCCTGTCCACAGTGTCACTGTACAGTTCATTGATGTCATATGTCACAGTCTTGATGAGTCTGTGGTGGTACATTGTGCAGGTGTATCTGAGAGCTGGCGTTGACCATCCGTCCGTCTGTCTGTCTGTCTGTCCATCTAGTGGAGTGGTTATTGACAGTTAGAGCTGAGCTGCTCTGCCTGTTGTATTGTCTGTCAATCAGTCATTGACTGTATGGTTGTACTGTGATATCATTTCCCCCTCCCCTCCCCCACACAGCACTTGTGTTTTGTCCCAGCTCAGAACAGTCACTCCTGTCCCACGCCTAACCTCCCATAGTAAAAAAACATTGCTCCTTAATTATATACACATTAAATCATTACCAAACGAAAGTACCCAACTAACCCACGATTCTGTACCCTCCTATGCAGTCATTTTCTATTTTGCATTATATATCATTGTTTTAATATGTTATTCTGCTGCTGTTTTGTAGTTATCTGTTCGATTATTACTAGTTGCAAGTGTAAATAAATGTCATTGTCCTGGTCGTGTGATGTAGTATGCGTTGGAGAGGTTGAAAGTGATGTGTGAGGAAGCGCTGTGCTCCAGCCTGACGGTCGACAACGTCTCCGAGGTGCTTGTTCTCGCCGATCTACACAGTGCAGAACAGCTCAAGGCACACGCCATCGACTACATCAACAGGTTGATTCTCCTCTGCTTTAAACAGTTGTCACTCGATACACTGCATCAAAAATACTAGTAGTAGGTCTAAGATAAGTTTTCCGTATTATAACTAGTAGACATAAATTTTCAATTGGCAGCAAGTGTGTATTTCTATCTTATACTTGTTACATGAAACTTTCAAGAATTACAGCACTGTTCTTAGACCAAAACAAGTGTAATTCGGAACAGTTTGATAACTCTGTGAATAGTAATGCAAAACTGCTTATCTTTACCGTTAATCTGTACATCAGAACTAATTCTCATAAGTAATCACTTGAATTTACTGCTTAACCTAAACTTCTTAACAACTACGCTGAGATAGGTTTCATCTAGCGAGTTGACTCAGATAAAACTATCACAAATGAAGATATCAATAATGATATGTGATTGCTGAAGTACACATACATGTCTGTCTGTCTGTCTGTAGTCATGCGACAGACGTGATGGAGACGTCCGGGTGGAAGAGCATGATCCAATCACACTCTCATCTTGTTGCCGATGCGTTCCGGGCGCTCGCGAGCCTACAGAGTCCTCCGCCCGAGCGACCAAAGAAACGTGCCAAGGTGATGGCGTGATGTTGACTGCTGGGCTACTCCACTGACTGTGTCTGGTGATCGAGCACCAGGGAGGACATTAGTGACATGGTGTCATGTGTCAGTCAGAAAGGCAACCATCATCGGTCACTTGCCGACTGACATAGAATTATAGTCATCAGTCGCTTGCATTGCTGATGAGTTGTTGTTGAGAACAGTTCGACATCATCAGGCACTGGTCAACGCTCATGTTGCTGTTGGCCGGTACCAGTGTGAATGTCTGCTGTCTGATTGGTTACTCAGTGGCGGGGGCGGAGACTCGTCTTTAACCCTTTGACGCCCACTGTTGCCATTTGGGTACAGCTATAAAGCAACATGTGCCAGAGGCGTGTGAAGCCATCATTTGTAATTTTTGACATCCGGGCACTCTGACGCTCAGGGTTGAGCGTCAGAGTGCCCGGATGTCAAAAATGACAGCTTAACCCAATCTGGCATATGATGCTTTATAGCTGTACCCATATGGCAACAGTGGGCATCAAAGGGTTACAGTTAAGGAGGCACGTGCCAAAGGTGCGTGGGTAGAGGCACCAAATGCTGATCTGACTAGGGGGTCTGGGGGGCGTCATAAGCTCCCGTGGTGGGGTCTGGGCCGAAACCCTAGCCGCCAACTGTTTTTTGTGAATTTTAGGCTTAATGCAAGTATTTTCTGATGATATTTTACAGTGAAGTATGGACCTTTATGACAGGGCAGCCCACAAATTTGAAGCCGGCTTGGTTCAATATGAGCATGACAAATATTTTTACTCTTAAAATGGAAAGGCACCCTCTATTGCGGTTCTAAAAACTGAGGAGGCAGGTGCCTTAATAGAATTGCTGTCTATGCTCGGTGGCGTTACAGCTCAACGTTCAGCTTCTGTTAGGCAATGTTCATTTCAAGTCACATGTTACTGCTGCTCTACTGTACCGTGCTGTGGGTGATACTGTCGTGTGCAGACAACTGGCCTACTTGTCAGTTGCTTTCATCATTCATTATTAGTTGACTAACATTGACACATGAGGAGGACCTGTCACTTCTGTTCAGTCTATAGGTAATGGTGCGTGCGTGTGTATATGAAGTTGATATTAAACTGTCTAACAATAATTGACAAGGTGTACTCCTGCGAGTGTTGTCTTGACTCGGCTCTCTGTATGTACCTATAAGTAAGTAGTTTCTTTATTTATTGTCGCTGTCAGATGCATAAGAACATATCGAGCTGAAACACAAATGGAATAAAATTACAAAATGGCATTATAAATGACGATGTCAGGGTAAATATCGATGGTAATTTCAGTTTAATACACGCTGCTATAAAGCATGTGGCACGACTGCAGTTGTATTGCAGTAGTGTTACACCATGACGTAAGTTCACGCAGATTATACATCGTCGACGTGCGACGGGGAGGAGAGGTGTATATAAAACATGATTAAAGGAGCACGTGTCCAACTGAATAGTAGCTGGCAGTGCACTGATGGTTAGATTCTACCCGATGACTTTCCACATGTGAATGATGTACTGAAAACAAAAGCAGATAACGTCTTATGGTAGCTTGGTCTGTGGAATGGTTACACGGTCGTAATACTTCCACGATGTAGTTTAATCTGCTTATTGTGTGTTGCAGCTGCAAAGTTGCAGCTGAATATAAAACAAAAAATGCAAGACGATGTAACTACATTTAGAGTCCATCTCAGAGATACAAAATAACAATACACAAGTATAAGTCTTACAGTGAAAATAGATCAGTAAAGCACTAAATGACGAATGGGTTGACAGTACTACTAATTAAACAGTGTGCATAGCACCACTTGTCCATTCATTCGCAGTCCTCTGTGGGAGCTGTCCCCTAGTCACCCCATATTACTGTAGACTAGGGGACTTGTTGTATATTATTTGTGTAGTATCTTTTGTGTTGATTATTGTGCATGTATATGTGTGTGTTAAGTTGTTTACGTTCTTTGATTTGTATTTTGTATATTTCCTTC
>Ga0056129_1000450_pt1 | contig 10732 bp, 7 predicted proteins | sample WorMetLIZISLAND1_FD_71118 | JGI IMG/M metagenome (GOLD analysis project Ga0056129, IMG submission 71118) | Marine gutless worms symbiont microbial communities from Max Planck institute for Marine Microbiology, Germany - Olavius loisae LIZARD... ...
ATATACAACAAGTCCCCTAGTCTACAGTAATATGGGGTGACTAGGGGACAGCTCCCACAGAGGGCAGGGTCGCTAGGCCTGAACGGCGGTTGGACTGCCACCGCGGTACCCCCACACAGTGGCAAAACAGATGTTGTAATGCACATGTAGGCTCACCTACCAGTGACACACACGTTTAGTAGCTCTTTAGTTACAATAGGTGTATCTTAAATAATACTATAGTCCATTGACCATGATGGACCATCTGGGAGTTCCTCTGGGGATAGCTTATGGACCCACTTAGCAGTCTCCAGCTATGAGGTTGGAGACAGCCAATCAAAGTACAGGAAAATACCGGGTAATCAAACTAAAATATAACCCTCAAAAATGCAAAATACAGCAAAACAAAACTGCACTGGTTCAGTCACCTATTACGACGGACACTTGGCCGGAAACGAGATGGGTAGGGCTGTACCGGATTTTGGCTCCGGCCGGAATCCGGCACTTTCCAAATCCGGCAGAAATCCGGCTCCGGCAAAAATTCCACCGGAGCCGGATAGTTTAGCCGGATTTGAAAAGTCAATTTTCTCAGACATTATACATTCTCGGCCTAGAATGTCTAATTGATTTTTGCCTATCAAAGATACATTGCTGTGGCATAAATTACTGCGTGAATGCGTGGAAATGATGTAACAGTAACTGCTGTACAAAAAATAACTCAAATCACTCGTACGTTTGTAATGTTTTACACATTAAATTAGTAAAATTACTGTCAATTTAAAAATCTGGCTCTGGCTCCGGCCGGATTGGAAAACAATAAATCCGATACAGCCCTAGAGATGGGCTTATTCTACAATGCTGCCAAACACACACGGGACAAAATTGCTATTGACCACAGTCGAAAAATATGTTGCACACCTGATGTGCAGCTGCCATTTGCATTTGCAAAAACACAATATAATGTCATCAACTATGATGAAACAGCAGTGACTAAGATGAGTTGTTTAGTTACTTAAAACTAAAAACATTAATATTTTGAGACACCCTGTATAGTATAGATATTTAAATAGAAACAGACACTTAAGTACAAACACAATGTTTAATCACTACATTTGATATGCTAGTATTCTAAATGCAATTAAGATAACAGTAGTTAGTAGTAAGGTTAAATGTCTGGACACATTATACATGTACACCACCTTAAGTCATTTTTATATCACTAACAAACGCCTTCTCTGCTGATTACAGGATGACCATTTGTCTACAACCATTAGGGAATTCGACCACAGTAAGTGAGGTTTAGCATCCCACTTTTTGACAAATTTTACAGGTTGGATGGCCAAAAGAACAGCATCAAGTAGAGATAACGTAAAAATCTCAAGATAAACACCCAAATGTAAATACCCTGGGACTGGGTATTTAACAGTTTTTGTCTCCCAATTCGTTATTTACCCGGAGTGTATTTACTTGAAGGTTTTCACCATAGTATGTTTCACGTTCTACCAAATCTGCGAAATTTTGAGAAAATTTGAACCAAAATGAGTAATAACCCTGATGGAAAAAAAGGAAAATACCTTTAAAAGTAAATACCTGGGTATTACCTTTTTACGTAAATAGCTAGGCTGCTTGAAAGTGCTTGAAAGTAAAAACCTTTTTACTTTTGGCATTAGATTTTTGCGTTATCCCTAGGGTCAAGGTACTAAAGGACGGTGGCTAGACATCAGACAGCTCTCTATCTCACAAGACCCATCATCTTGGTACAACAATATAACATACGTGTACATGCACATATACATGCACATTCAATACAAGACAATTGAAAATAAATAAGCCATGTACGGGACTGCTGGTCAAGTCCTTTAAGAGGCAAAATTCGTTAGCCAAGGGTAGAACACCCTAAGTTTGATTCCAAATGATGAAAAATGTATCAGAAATCTGAGCAGTAAAATTTAGACAATCTTGGAGTATCATAATTCACCGTTAGTCTTTTCATTACACGCATATTAACGGAGATAGCCTTTAAAATAGGCCATTTTTGCACATTTCAGACCTCCGTGACCTTTACCTTGGATCGGGTCATACGCCCATCATGTATCACTCAGAGGCCTCTATCTACAAACCAAATTTAGTTCAAATCGGAAAAATTTTTCGGGACGGACGGATGGACATATAGATATTGAGACCGACTTTATAAGGTCTACTCTCGGAGGAGTCAAACTAAATATAATAATACACGTATTACGTAAAACAAATCTGAGTGAACCCAGTGACATGAAGCCAGATCTTGTAGATCAAACCTGTGAACTGCTTAAATGACTACCGGTATGCAACAAGAAAATGCTACACAACACTACTACAGTACTAGGCAGCAGTTATGGCAATAATCCACCTTATTCCTGACCAAATCAGAACTCAAGATGTGGCCTAATGGTTCAAGGGGCATTGAATGCAGTCAGGGAAAGTCGGAAAATTTACCCCAAATTAGAAAGTGTCAGGAAACTGTTCGGGAACAATTACTGTGAGGGAAACATCAGATGCTGGGCTACAAGTGCTGAAAAATGTTTATGATTTAAAATTGACCAAACTGCACTGTAACCTGCATGGCGCAGTCAGTCTCTTCTGTTTGTCAAATGATCGCTGTGCATAAAAATTACTGACAATAAATCTGTGAACGAATACGGGTAAATACACATATATTCATATAAATTATATAACTGTCCAGCAGACAGACAGTGTGCATGCATGGAGAGTGTGATCACCCTCATACTAGTCACAAAACTAAATGTAACTACAACCAATAAAAACATAAAAAGCTTAAACAACTGTACAAAAATGTCCGTAACTGATGTTTACGAAACTAAAAAGCGAGGCTCAGTATTACCAGGATATATAGAGCTAGGTACAACACAATGTTTGTAAAAACTAAATCAGTATTAAATTACAAAAATGATCTTTTTAGAGCTGATAACACAGACAATGTGTGGCCACTGCCCATGCACAATAAAACAAATGGTTGCTATACTGTATTAATTCAAATAAAAAATACTAATTTCTGTAACAAGGACAATATCGTAAACATGCAATACGATTAAAAGTTTCTAATTCAGCTACAGTCATAGTCAACAGTTATAGAGTCTGTGAACACACATCAAAGAAACATATCCATTTTACAGGAGGAGGGCATAGCATGGACCGTTTTGCCAGTCATCATATAAATGTCACACCAAAACTGCTAGTAAAAACGAATCACAACTGGTCACTTCGAGCTCAGCTGACTGGGGTTCAACGTCTTTCCTTGATGTTCAACATGTCACTATCAGATACTGTGATAAAAAAACTACACACAAAGGAATGACAGCACAATTATATACACTACAAACTACAACTCTACACTGTGCCATAAACAAAACGAAAAATTAACAAAAATATACCTTCGTCTGATATCGAATTACAAAGCCCTCAACTACAAAGTAAAACTGTCTAAAACTTGAAATTTGATTGTCATGCATATGTTGAGATGGCTTCTGTTTTTTTCTCACATATGAACTCGCGTCTTGCAGAATGGGTAAATTATCAGTTTCAAACGATGAAAATGGCTGAAATGTGCATTTTGCACCAAACAAAATGTGCAAAAGACAGTCGAAATGCTGATCAAACTAAAGAAAAAAAACACGAAAATAGTGAATAACAAATTAATGATGGCAACTAAATCTAACAGATATTTTCATATCCCACAATTTTTGGCCATTTTTTCACATTTTACTTCCAATGAGTAAATTATCAGCTAACATCATGCATCTGTCAAATACGACAGTGAATCAATTCAGTAATTTAATCGCACGGTCATCAGATGACGGTGAGATCAGCGACTACAAACGATTCCAGAACACTACTTGTCATCCGCACTACGTACAAATACACTAAAGTCAGTTTCACTGAAAAAAACGTGTTCAGAGAGAAACCACTTTCTATTATGCAACAGTTTGCTGCAAATCAACGTGAAGATCAGACGTTGTCGGAAAAGCTACATCAAGGTCAGGTGACAGGAGTCAGCCAATCACGATGCAGCACAGTGACCATACGGCTGTAATCAATCCGTCTTTGCTGCCTCTGACTCGCCGGCTCCTGGCTTCACCTTCGGCTTTGATGGAGTCGGCACAACGTAGATGGTTGTGCCATCGGTGAAACGAGCAACGAGTGCATTAATGAAGAGCACGGCAATTACAGGACCTTGATATGTCACCTTTGGAACGATGTTGTATAAATATACGTTGGCTGCGTACAGTCCAATATACAGCACTCCTTCCTGCATACACACACACACACACGATACACATAGTGACGTTACACATACGGTAGGCCTAAATATGTTTTACATCTGCTCCATTTACAGCAAAGTCAAAAGGACACATTCTCACAAAATGCACTCAGTGCTAATCAAACAGAGATCAGAGCCGCCCTGTCCAGGGTTGCCATTCTCCAGTCATCAAAGTCATTGACTTTTCCCCGACGTTTCAAGCGAATATTTACAGAGTATTGACCCCTGCAACAGCAGTGATACACAATGAAATGCATGTTATTTCTAGGGCTGTACCGGATTTCGGCTCCGCCTCCGGCTCTGGCCGGAATCTGGCACTTTTCCAAATCCGGCAGAAATCTGGCTCCGGCGAAAATCCCACCGGAGCCGGATAGTTTTGTCGGATTTGAAAAGTCGATTTTTCCCAGACATTAGACAACTTGGGATTGTAGTAACTTAAGTAAGTAAGTAAGTAAGAAAGAGATTTATATAGCGCCAAAGTCTCGGAAGAGAATCAGGGCGCAACTTAATCTACTAGGACTAAATAAGTAAGAAGTCCAGATTTTAGGAAAGTCGTAAAGGTAACTGCTGCACAAAAAATAAGCAAAAACTCATATCACTCGTATGTTCCTAATGTTTTACACATTAAATTAGTAAAATTACTGTCAATTTGAAAATCCGGCTCCGGACGGATTTGTCATTCCAAATCCGGTAAAATCTGGCTCCGGCCGGATTGGAAAAAAAATAAATCCGGTACAGCCCTAGTCATTTCTCACTGATGGCTTAGAAGTTCCTGAAGAATCCTGCTGAGCTATGTAGTCCTGTGTTCTTCACAATGGATCATATGCCGAGTGAATTGATTCTTAACGGCACATCAGCACAATTAGGCTATACAATACAGTGCCATTCACGTTGGTCCACGCTGGAAAATACTGTAAAACACGATATTTTAGCTGCATCTTAATTTGCCAATTTTCGAGTGTAGAAATTTGGCATTTTATGAGGGTGTACTTTGCAAGATAAAGTTCCATGCGACTTTAGCGATGTGAACAGGATTGTATATCACAGTCTAACTAGAAATAGACTTCTTGTAAGGCAGTAACAAGACAGTGACCAGTTACATTAACAACTACCAGGACTGCAGATGAAATTTAGTGATGGGCAATCCGAATTTTTGCGGGTATTTAATTTCGCGATTTTATGGTACTCGCAAAAGTCGCAAAAATTAGGTGCACACGAAAAATCGGTGTTTTACAGCACAAGTCAGAAAATAAACTAACAATACAGACCATGTACAGAAACTAAACACAACCTAGAAAAAGCAAACACAAAACACAGCAAAACAAAACTACCCAGGTTCAGTCGCTTGTTATGGCACTCAGCCAGGAAACGAGGTGGGCTTATTCTACAATGCTCCCGAGCCCACACTGGGCATAATGGATGATATACATAAAAACAATAAACAAATAACAGCCAGGGTCTGTCATTGACTCACAAAGATCCGTGCAGTGAACAAGGAAAGTTTGTCACGAGAATGGAGAAATCCAGGAGCCTGAAGTGAAGTAATGGCTTCACCGATCATCACTGCACCCTTGCCGCGCATGAAAAGAAGCGTCACTTCGCTTACTGACACACCAGGTATCTACAACAGTAACAATTAACTCTGAGTTCATAGCAGTCATAATATACTCCAAGAAGCACAACATGACATGATGGCAATGACAACATGTTGCCAACACCACCAACGGACGAGACACCAACAAGTTGTAGATGTTGCACATGTCCGTACTCGGTTAAATTGTTGCACATCTTGTTGACATGCATCATACTGATAGTTCTGCAACTTGCTGGTACATATTGCCAACAATTTCATCACCAATGGACAAAATTTTGCCGCATAACAACATCTGGACAGGTCGAGATGTTTGGCTCTGGCACTGCCAGAGAGTACCAAGAGTCTAACAATGTTGTACAGTTTGTCCAACAGAAACGACGGTTTTGACCACGTGATCAGTGACACAATTTATGTTTGTCAGATGTTGGGATGCAGCAAAATATTGTCCACTGGTGGTGAAATTGTTGCCAACGTGTTGTACAACATTTGTATAGTGGAGTTTGGCACTAAATAGCAAACTATGCATTCTTGACATCAACACTTCAAACACCTCTCAGTCAGGGGCAGTAAACCACATGGATTGGAGACATGAGGCTTACCGCCAGCATTATCATTGTCTGTTTGTGGTCATTTCTAGTTAACGAGATTGCCCTGTTAACTCTCCTTCTGAAATAAACCCAGAAATTATGCATCCTCTCACAAATGACCACTCCACCAGCACCTCACACTTTCCTCCCTCTTCCTGGTCTACTGTCACCGATGTATGTTTGGTAGTTCTTACAATCAACTTCAGCATCTGTCTTGGGAATGCCAGAACAACGAGCGCCAGTAGCAGCATCAGCCACGCGTCGACGCGCAGGTGGTTGTTGAGACGCGTGTTGTGCTGTGGATAAGTGTTGAAGTCTCGACTGCGCAGAAGGTGGATCAGATTTCCCAGCAGCCAGAGACACTCCGGAAAACCGAACATCAGGAAAAACTGCACAGCCCGACAACAGTGCCATATCACAGGCTGAATGGCAGTGTGCACTGCTAACAGCAACACCTCATTCCTATTGGAGTCATGGGACTTATTTTTTCCGGACCCACCCTGGAAGCTAGACCCCCAAACGACCTTCACGCAAAATAGCCCAAAGACGCGGATTCAGGCAAGGATGTGCCTTCGCAGCAAAATCGACACTTTTCATAATCATATCCCCTGATATCCAGGCCCCCTAAAGGTCACAATTTCGAAAATTTTTGGATTTAGAAAATTTTTACTCGATTTCGCCTTCAACATTAGTGGTACAGAGAGAGAACAGAACAGCCCTTATTCTTCACCAGAGCCAAATGAAAGTGGCATAGTGAATAGGCAAACTGGGGGTCAAAAATAAAAATAAAATAAAAAATAAAAAATGGTGATAACAGCATCGCAGCAGTCGACATTTCAGCAATATGCTGCAAAAGTATTATCACCATTTTCATTTTTGCTGTTTTCGATGTGTCATTAAACTGTTAACTGGTGTGCTGGTGTGATAAACTACACTTTTTGCATTTATAACATTTACAGGCAAACAATGTTCCACTGATGACTGACTAAATAATGTCGGACACCAACTCACAAACAAAAATTTCAGTAACAGAAAAGACACCAGTTATTTCATATAATTTAAAACAGCATCAGTCAATATGTAAGTTTACATCACAGTAGTCACTGCCTGCCGAAACGGACATGTTTAGTTAGTTAGGTCTAATAAACTTGCCACCAGCTGCTTTGCAAGCAAGTATTTTGGCAGAATGTATCAATTAATTACCCAAAAGCGTTTTTTTGACATAGTATGTTCCATTTTGGATCTAAACGCAGCTCACTCAATCAATCAATGTGACAGCAACTCCAACATCACCTGATTCAACTATACTCAACCAAAACTATTTATAATTTTAAACTAAAAATTTCCCCGTGTAATGTAGAATTCTTTAATCTTAAAGTCATAGATTATAGAATTCAGCATCGCACATGCTTTAGACACAGAATTACAACAGGAAAAAAGGTGAATATTTGTTTCACATGATTTAGGCCTCAAAAACCATTCACTGTGGAAATACCATAATTTAGTATTCATATGAACGTTAATAAGTATAATAAAGAAGGAAATAAAGCGCATGAACATAATTGATCAGCACACAGATTAACTAGAAAGTAGCAGTTGTACCTGGCTGTTCCATCCAGATGCAGTTGAGTAAGAAAACAACAGTGATATTAACTTGATGCTGCTGGACTAAAAGAACAAACCCACACACATCATTTCTCACATTGACTGACACACACACAAATATGTACCAGTGATAACACAATGCATAATGCACAGTACTAGCCATATGTATTGGTTATAGGACTGACTGCCAGTTAGCCGGGGCTCTACAACATTCGCAATGCAACGCCACTGCCCTCCCCCCACCGTCTACAGACCGCAATGAAAGTACCCAGCATATTAAAGGGACAGACCATACTCTACCTGTAACACCCAGAGAAAGAGACGGCAGTAGGCAGAAGACAACAAAACTCTGAGGTGAGAGGGGGCTAATTATTAGCTCATTGACACTTGGAAACAATGACTGGTGTAGTGAGTGACGCTGTCTAAACTAAACAGCCTTTGAAATAACAATCTCTGTAAAGGAGCAATGACAACTGACATTTACAAAATTGAACCGTTGTAGGCCCACAAAAAACTGTGATTTCGGTTCAATTGTTCATTATCATAACACTAATACAGTGACAGGTTACTGCAAAAATGTAGTAGTAGTTTTTTTTCAAATACTGTATAAGTGTGTATAATGAGTGTGCCTACTGCTGTAAAAGTGCCTATGATAGTAATATAATACTACCCAATTTAACCAAAAAACTTATAACAATGAAATAAAACCTAATAAATAACCTAGTTCCAATTTAACCTGTATCATAGTACTGCTGTTATATTTACCGGATATAACTAATAAAGAGAATTAAATAGCCACTAGCACTTACGACAACATTTGACATCATGAAGGTGATATGAACAGTAGCATCACGTGTGTCATGTAGAAGGAACCATGGCATGCTTGCACCAAGCAGTACTGCGCCACATGATCTTGCTGATATCTCATCATAATTATTCAGCGATTCTTCGGCAGTCTTTTAACAAAGCACATGTCATTAATTTAACGCATTAGCAGTTGAAAAACACATAGACAGCATATTAATAACTAAACGTATGTTTCTAATAAGATAAGGATGCATTCAAAGCAATTTGGTTACACTGAGCACAAAGCATCTACTGTTTGCACATGCACATATAATCTTACTCCAGAAATTAGAACCTGATAGGCAAATAAATAGTATAACAAAAAGCCAAGCTGTCGCTGATATAGCAGATCGCAGACTATCTAGTACAGTCGACTCCACTTAAGCGCACATCGAGTAACTGATGTACTGTAGACGAGGACGAAGGACGGTTGTCGACTTGTCACAGTATCATTATCTCTGTGGCGGGTGGGCTGGCCATTAGATACCGCTACAGATGATTGAAATGATCGTCTGTTTCCATCTGTAACCTAATCCCAGGTGCCATGGCTGGACATTGCCGGTGTCATACCTTGTTTATCACCACCACCAGCCTGGAGACTAGCTGGGTGTCACGCTGACTCACGTATCCTATTTACGCGTACGTCATGTTTCTGCCATTCATCACCTGACTGCGGTGTGGCGCAGACAAAAGAGCGGTTCAACAGGCAGGCTCTTATATAACTTATTAACTGACCGTTCGGTCGTTTCAATCGTCGTTTCTCGTTTGTGTAAGTCTAAAGGCTAAGTAAATATGTATGTTACAAGTTATACGTGGATTACGATTTTTCTAATTTGTTCTTCCAGAACATCAAAATTTAGTCATTCTAATAACAAATAAGCTTCAGCTTTTGGGGACGTCCACAGACCCCCTACCCCCTTTCGCACATTCTAAATACGCCAATGCTGCAGACAGTAATGAACGCCGCCACTCGGCTTATCTTTTCCTCATCAAAACTTCCAGCACATCTGCTCTTTCGTCAGCTAAACTGGCTGAAAGGCTCCACAGCAGATTGCATTCAAACATGCTGTCCTCATGTCCAGTGTCTACACGGGTCCGCATCTGCATACCTTACTGACGAGCTTTGTCAGGTGGCAGATGTCGAGGCTCGTCAGCGACTCCGTTCCAGTTCATCATCATCATTGATTGTCAGCCACACCCGATTTCCTACTGTTGGTGACTGAGCTTTCCCGGTCGCCGCTACACGTGTCTGGAACAGTCTGCCAGATCTTGTCACTTCCGCACCTTCCGTAGCAGTCTTCCGGTCCGTCCCGGCTTAAAATGCACCTGTTAAACATTTCTTACCCCTTTTCCCTGTGATTGTACAGTGCCTGCGCAGTGACTGTAGTTGCTTCGGACACTATAATAGTTCTTGCTTACTTACTTACCAATGATAATATCAAATACTTAGTGCCAAATTTCTAACCTATTGAGCATTACATTAAAGATGATACTTTGTATGAAACTGCAAGAGTTTCATTAAACTAGAATACCCTATAATGAAAGCTAGAAAGTAGGGATTATATCGATAAGCCGATATCGCGATATCGCCACGCCAGCCGCGGCAGGCTACGATATCGTACAGTAAGCCGTGTCAACGATATCGTGTGAACGTGCGTCATCACCATCTAGTGGGCAGCACAGTATTCGTACGTTGTCATCACGGGAATCAATCAACACACAGTACGCAATACCAGCCGCCGCCCACGCACCGCAGCCGCTTCACTCAGTCACTGGGCTGAGATGCAATGCCTGCCTCAGATA
>Ga0056129_1000451_pt1 | contig 10724 bp, 7 predicted proteins | sample WorMetLIZISLAND1_FD_71118 | JGI IMG/M metagenome (GOLD analysis project Ga0056129, IMG submission 71118) | Marine gutless worms symbiont microbial communities from Max Planck institute for Marine Microbiology, Germany - Olavius loisae LIZARD... ...
ACGGCGCTATTTACGATTCGAACAAATCCAAGATGGCGGCCACCGCCATGTTGGGAAAAATTTCAAGTGGCGATATCTCCGCAACCGGTCGTCCAATCCACTTCATGTTTTGTTCTAGCGTGGGGTTTTCGGGGACGGCGGATCTAATGGCGCTATTTCCAGTTCGAACAAATCCAAGTTTGGCGGCCGCCGCCATCTTTTGAAAAATTTTAAATGGCCATATCTCGCAACCGGTCGTCCGATCCACTTCATGTTTGGTTATAGGGTGGGGTTATCGTGGACGGCGGATCTAATGGCGCTATTTTCGATTCGAATAAATTCAAGATGGCGGCCGCCGACATCTTGGATAATTTTGAATGGCCATATCTCCGCAACGGCTCACGATCTACTTATAATTATAGCTCGCATCGCGCGGTCATCTTTGCGATAGCACAGCTTTCTTGTTATTGGTTGCGTTTGCGAGAATCAATGACACAGTCAGTGCTGAATTTTAACTTTATACGCATAGTTTATTTTCGTCACATAATGAGGTCAACGTACGGTTAAAGTACGGCAAAATAAAGTACGCGTACTGTACGTAGGTTATCGGAAAAAATAACGTTAAATTACATGTGCGTGTAGCAGCCTACAGGCTTTCTAGTGGTGTTGAGGGAGGAATTGTCCTTGCGTCGTGTGAGTTGAAACCACGCTTCTGGTAACGTGTTTTTCTAGGAATTGTTCTATTAATTTCTAGGTACATTGTTGTATTGTTGTTACGGACAACCATAATATGAGAAGTGTTGTGATTTATTAGTATTAAGTTGTTTATATTCAGTATTCCGTGCGATATAGGGCCTAACACAATCACAGTTGCGGGACGGATCATGTATCTACATGTATAACGTATGAATGAGTATTTGTGATAGAAATGTTTTGATGCACTTTTGTCCGTCGATTATGTTCTGCTAGTCACATTAAATGTTACTCTCTTTGAGGCTATTCTCATCCTGCCGACAAGTCTATCGGTATGAATCGGACGTTAGACGAATGACAGAGTGACTGCACAACGGCACATCTGGCATTTTTAGAAATATCTGAAGACGTACCTATTTTCACTATCACTTCAGAGCATGGAACAACAGCCATCGAACTCTGTACAGCGCCCCAGTAGTAGCTTTTCGCTGCAGCTTACGACGCTCTATAATACTATTACATTACATTATATATACATGGGCTATTTTTAGACTAGTTGGTATTCAGTAACTGCATTCGTTCTATGCATTATTCACTCCAGTCGGTGGTAGTCAATGGATAAGCCTCAAATTCGACCCATCAACCCTGAAACCTCTTAACCGATAGCCTCAAAAATTTGAAGAGGTGATTGTCAGCGACCACTATCATCAAGCAAAATTCACCAAAATCCGCCAAGGGATGTCTTCTTCCCATGGGCGCAAGCTTGGGTACTTTTATTTGGTAATGGTCTAATCCTTATGTAACCAAACACGATATCTGGGAAACAACAAAACCGATAAACGTGAAAATTGCGACCGATTGATTGATTATCAATGTATTGCAGTAGGCCTATAGTCACGTGACGAAAAAACGCTATTTTCAGATCTGACGTCTGTCTGCCATCTTGGATTCGAAAATTTTGATTTTTTGCAAAACTTGTCATCGACGTTGTTGGTAATCACGTAAGTAAGTAAGTAAGTGTTCTTATAGGGCGCAGTTAACAGTGGTCACACTGCGCCGAACAGTTATTTATTTTCGCTCAGTTTGGCTACAGCCATGCAGTTCTGTTCAGAATTGCTCGAGTCATAAAGTTCTGTAAATCCTATGTCCTTACAGGACAGCAACTTTTTAATTTGTGTGAGCTGACAAAAGTGGCTTATTTTTAAAGCACATAATTACAGATGTTTAGCAAACTTGTGGTACATGTTACACATACGGACTGTAACTGTAATTTACATCATGAACCATGTAATAAGCAGCATTCCTCAATATCGGCATGTGTGAAACCAGCCAATTTTCCAAGCTAACAATATCCTTACATTTCATGCAATGGCTCAGTGGCATAGTGGTTAATGCGCTAGCACTTGGGCCTCTCGGCCAGGGGTTCTCATCCCGGCCATGCCACTATTCTACTGGGTAGAAAACCTTGGGCAAGTTGTTTACTCGCATTGCCTCCCCAGTCTTCTCAGCTCCAAGAAATTGGGGTACAAAAGGGTTTTGCGAACTGGACCGATTTAACGGCTTAACTGGTTGAGTGCGTCAGATTAAGCAAAAGCCAAGAGCTTTAGAATGCACTATAATATAAGCTAAACTTGAATTTTGAATGCATACTTTTCTGGTGAACAGTCAACAACGTCGATTCAATTAGCAAGTTTAAAATGCCTATAGCTTGAAATGCATCTCAGGAGAGGAATAACAGTTTGTAGTTAAATCTGTTAAGTTATAGACGTATGTTTTTGGTAGTACTGGTGGTATTTGGCTTCATCTCACTGGGTTCACTCACTCTGCTTAGATTACTTTGTGTGTGTTAGATTATTTTCTTGTATTATATCTGCATGCATGTAGTATTATTGTATTATCGTAACACGGTGAGGTGAGCCTGGTTAGACTGAGGCCTGTCTGGATGACTAACCACCCTCCTTCAGTGCTTTGACACGGTTGGTTGGGTCATCAGACCTGTAAAAACCGTCGGCCGCATAACCTATATTGTGTTGGTGCAGACGTAAAACCATGCTCAATCAATCAATATTGCAACCAACGCGATAGGTCAAGAGTAATGAACAAGTTAAGAGGACAGTGTATCAATGTAGTCCCAACACGTATCTCAACACACAGCTGTAGTTCCCGACACATTAACGCCACCACAACAGCTTACATTTCAATGAGGCATTTTTTTCTTGACGCATGTAATCAAGACTGAAAATAAATAACGAATGTGCAAGACGGCTGAGGAAACTAGTGTTGATAGTTACTAGACAACGGCGTACGCAAGCAACAGCAGATGAGAAGTTTGCTATCACCACAACTGAGATGTATATTTACTGTACTGCTATGTCACAAAAAACGACAAAATATACTACGTTATTTAAGTGATGAGCTGTACTACCGCTGTTCGATACAAGTTTATGTCGCATGCAAGTCTTTCTAAACCGTCCAATCCATACGGCATTTTCTACTCTCGACGGAACTGACAAATTCAAGCAACAACGTAAACATGTAGAAAAAAAACAGAGGAAACAAACTGAAACTGATCAGCGCACAAAACTGAATGTTAGTAAACACTGGTCGCAAAATTACTCAACTGGAATATTATTAATCACTCGCACTACGGACACAAAGACGTTAATGATGTTACACGTCATCAGTCTTTTTACGACACGCCAGAGGCATCAGCTTCAGTCATCAACATGTGCTCGTCATGAAAACAAAACTACTGTTACAAAAATACAAACAACTCGCGAACACATCGACGAGAATTTTCAGCTGAAATAAATTAGTGTCACACAAAAGGACGGTCACGGTAAATCCGCGTTTTCAACAGGAAAACCAATATCAACGACAGTTCCACCATGCAGAAATGTTTTCGGTGCTTTGGCAACGGTACAGTTTAATTATCTCAAAGGACACAGGGTTTCAACCGGATACGGGTGAAATTAACATCAGAGACAAGATGTAGCGGACAACACAAGGCAAGTGGGAGGAGATGCAACTTTACTAACATAAACACCAACGACATATGAGTGCAACTCAATTATGACAAACCGTGGAATCGAGACAAAGCCGACAGACTACGAATGCAGCACAACCTACGTGGAATTAGTCAACACAATTTCTAGTTGCCTTTGATGCGCAGCCTAGAGAACTAAACTGTGCATTGAGAATGTAGACGACAGACTACAGCAGCAGACTAGTGCAGGCCAGTATTACGTGTAGGACAGAGCTACGAGGAAGCCTCAACGTCTACCACACACCACACACACACACACGACAGTCCTTGTGCAGTGTTGTCGTGGCGGTGTGACGCTCGTTAGGCTTTCTCAGCTTCCGCATCCTGCAATTGCTCGCCCTTGGAACCGTCGTCGCCTGCTTCTGTTAAACAATCACAAAAGTTACTATGTTACTATAACTCAGTAGACACACAGACGCAGACACTTCTTAGAACAGAGAAGACTGATTCTTTGCTAAACTGAAAAGTCGAACTACCCAGTATTTATTTATTTCATTCATTAAATTCATGAACCAACACAGATGTGGTGAAAAAACTCAGCAAAATTCAACAACACAGTGTGGTCCATGGGCAGCTGCAGGACAAAATTTGCCACTTATGCAGCGCCAAAAAAATATACAAAATATAACAGATAACAAAGCATTTGCAGCAGTGTGGACAAAATAAAGATCATGATTCAATAAAATTTAACTAAGACAATCACAATAAGCAAAAAGGATAAAAGCTGCATGGGACCGCTTAAAAGAACAAAAGTTGGTAAAATCAGTGTCGGTCAAGAGACTATTCCAGATGTCAATAACACGTTTGCTAAAAAGTATTTGCGTGCATCGGTGGAGAAATGTGGTAAAAAAACAGTTTATAGGGATGGCCTCTTGTCTTAGTTGAATTGTCAGAAATTCTGAAAAAATCGTGGACGTCGAGACAGGTGTAAACAATTTGAATTTTAATTCAAAATCAGCACGAATACGCCTTGCTTCGAGTTGCTCCAACCAAGTTAGTCTGAGTCATTCGGAGTAGGGAAGTGTTGGAGGCCAGCATGCTTTTTGTAAAACGGCGTTGAACAGCTTCTAGTTGCCGTGTGTCCTTAAGTAAATAAGGCGACAAGACCTGCGAATTAACTGCTAAGAGCGGCCAAACGTAACACTTAAAGGCTTTAATTAGAAGCTCTCTATTACGAGAGTGGAACAATTTAAATAACAGGTAGCAACGTTGGTTTGCTTTTTGGGTTTTGCTGATAATATATATATATAAGTGGAGAATGTGAGGTTCTGGTTTACAAAGATTCCCAAATCCTTAACGACATCGACACACAGTAAAACGTTACCACACAAAAAGAATTCACTCAAAGACGCATCATTTATCAAGCGCCTACTACCAGTGTGAACAATGTGACATTTCTTAATGGAAATAGACCAAGTTCTAGACCATGCATCAAGTTTTTATTGAGATTTTGTTGGAAAGTTGGAAAGTATCCTGCAAGCCAGAACAAGTTAAATTAGCGGTACTAACATTATAAAGTCAAAAAAAAATCATTTGAAAAAGAAATACTGTTTAAACAATATGTATTACATTATATACTCTCAAACTGATAGTCACTGACCATCAAGCAACGTGCCAAAATCTGCTGACTTTAGGGTTCCCTCGTCTCCATCGAAGAGACCACATTGTCGTCATGGTGGGACTGAAGCTCTGAATAATCACTGATGTTTGACCTTATCTCAAGGTGAGGAATGAACTCGAGTCTCTCAATTAATATGGTGGCCTCAGTGTACAAAACGGGGTCCTGAAATATTTCTCAGACAAAAAATTTACAATTAGCTTGTTTAGACAATTTAAATTTGATTTATAATGGCCATCAGCTAAGGTATGTATGGGAGCTGGAAAGATTACTGTCTTGCCATCATCAGTCAATAATGTGAACATACTAACCATCTGTTTGCATGTCAGAGGTCCAGAGAGTTAGGTTGTCTCGTAGCAACTGCATGATGAGCGTTGAGTCGCGGTAGCTCTCCTCACTCAGCGTGTCCAGCTCTGCGATTGCTTCGTCGAATGCACTCTTCGCCAGCTGACACGCTCGGTCTGGTGAGTTGAGAATCTCGTAGTAGAACACAGAGAAGTTGAGAGCCAGACCGAGACGTATGGGATGTGTCGGAGGCAGCTCAGTCGTGGCTACGCCACTTGCTGCCTTGTATGCATCCAGGCTTTTCTCTGAAGCAGTCTTGCGATCGTCAGCAGTCGTAAACTCAGCCAGGTATCGGTAGTAGTCTGCCTGCCTACATTTCAAATTAACAACCATACACAACATTACCAAACATAAACATATGTACAGTACAGCCATTCATCATTAGGGCCCACAGTTTTTCGCGGGCCGCGGAATTTGACCGGTGATTAGTACAATCGTTGGCATGATGAAGTTGTCACTCATTTCAGTCGACTAATGTCATGACTTAGGAGTTTCATTGCACTTTTGAAAAGAAAAAAATGATTTGTTTTTTATGTTGCTAACATAACTTAACGCCGATACGCACTGCCGTGCTGATGGCTAGTGCATGTCAGCCTTTAGTATAATGCCAGCCTTCAATAACTGAAGTTTCTGAATAGTTTTCAGTCATAGATAGGAGGCCGTGGCGAGCTGCTGAATTTGGATGATTTTTTGCAGCGAAATTTTGTGATCTGGGCCACAGAATTGTGTAATCTGGCCCGCCGAATTTGACAAAATTTTCCGCAGAAAATGTGGGCCCTATTCATCATATTAGCCTAAGCAAAGCAGGTGAACCATAACTGAAGTGTCACTTCCAAGAACAACCCTAAAGGACCTGTCACACAGATAGGAATAAAACCACTGGAGTGTAGACCAAACTGGCACTCGAGGCGAAGCATCAAAAGGTCATGGTCAATGGTGTCGAATGACGCCATCAATATCGAGAAACAGAGAGCCGAGACCGGCCACTATCAGCTGAAAGCAGCAAGTCATTGTAGACTTTCAGCACTGCAGTCTAAGTACTGCTGAAATGGTGGAGAGCTGACAGAGATGATGCTAGCAACACGTTGTTCATACCACGGAATACCTGTAGCCTAACATGAACTGCACACTCCAATAATTTGGATATTTGAATAATTGATTGATTAATTGAGCAGCTTCTTAAGCAGTGCGCGAACACTGCTCTCTTGAAAACTGACGGGACGCAGATATCACTCAAGAGATTTGTTCAACGGCAACAAGAAGCTGTGTTGCCAGTTCTGGCACACTGTGCGATAGATGCCACGACTGTTCTTTTTGGTTTAAAATTTGCCAACGACATTCACGACAAGTTTAACAGTAGCCAAGCTTCAAAAGCCATGCTTCAGAGCTCCAAACATACCGGTGCAAAACAGAACGTTATGCAAAACGGTGAATCAAAGTCATTCATGACAAAGTCATGTGTTTGGAGTCAGTGCAAAGAAACAAAGTAATACTATACGATAACGTTGGCCTTAACTGTTGAGGTTCTGACGATGCAGGCTATAAGAAAGATCAGCAGTTTTTACATGGATTCCAAATATTCACCAGATCACAGTCCCCTACTCCACTTCCCGCACTTCTCTGCTTGTCATGTGTATAAACAGACTATAAAGGCAGATGCAATAGTGAAAAATTAACGTAAAATGGCCATTCAAGCCATTTAAGGTCACGTATTTTGGGGTCAGTGGAAAGGCAACAAGGGACTAAATAATGATATATTTAACTTTGGCCTAATTTCCAAGGTGCCAAAGATGTAGTGTCAAAAGCCCTGAAATTCCATGTTTTTGATTAGCCAACTGTTGTTTAACACTGACTGTCTAAGGAACCCCCTCGAATATTGGCATAGACCTTATATTTCCAGAAACCAGAGTCACTGCGCTACATCTTCATCGCTGAAGATGTAGCCCAAATTTTCATGGAGGCTCCAAAAGATGCATGTGTTTTGAAACACAGTTCATAATGGTCCAAGGTCGTTGATTTTGGCATAAATCAAAAGCGCGTATGGGACTTTCTATTGGTCCTCAATAGTAACCATGGTCCTATCTTGCCCAATTTTGGAAATATTACAGCTTTTGTATGCTGAAGCCACTTTTTCTCCATACCCCATCCCTATTTTTTGGAGTAGATCTGCGACGTTAGGGCCAGAGAGAAGAAAGCCTAGGCTAATCAGCCATCAAATTATTTTTGAAGTATTCTAATCTACGTAAGTAAGTAAGAAAACTTAAGAGGCACAGCTTTAACAGTTAGTCACAATGTGCTGCGATCTCAACACCTGAATGAAAATGACTTTAACAGCCGTTTAAATGGATGAAATACAATGTCAGGCTGTTGCAGATCAGCTGGAAGGCTGTTCCAGAGCTGCAGCTGCAAACCATCTGTCTCCATAGTTGCTGTAGGTACGTCTGACAACACACGCTGTTGATGTGGCAGACTGCAGCTGATGACAACTGTCGTCGGAGACCAACGGAGTCGGCGACCACAATACAATCTCAATATCACACACAGATGGACCGAAGGACGAACTGCTGTGTTAATACTGTCCTCTGCGTAGCATCGCGTGGTAAAAGTGGCATGATCATTGATCAGTGCACACAACTCCTTTACCAGCCATGCGAGCACCACCTCTAGCTGTCATGTTTTGCATGAATGGTTCTTAGTAAAGTTCAACAGTAACTGCGGCTCTATCTTTACATCAAAGATAAACCAATTTGTTGAAATGCATGTATTTTTATATCTTACCTGTATCCCGTGTAACGGTGGCTCAATGAAATTTTGTAACGACGTTTAGTTCTGACTGAGGTAACTAGAATGATGCGAGGTACCAGCTGAAGAAAGAATTTTGACAGCAATGCCAAATCATTTCTGACAAACTACTGGCGTGTGACAGACAGACAGATGGACAGACAGAACTATGATAGCAGGCTATTTGTGCATTTATTATCCACGGTATGTCTATTGGTCTATTTGTGTCTTAAGATAAAAAGCTAGGCATGGATGGATTGACTAAAATACAAAATTTCACAGTCGATCTATACAGATCCTTCAACAGTAGTCTAGTTAGATTTTTAGCACCTTGCACCTGAAAATGGGTCCCCAAGTAGTCAAAATTTTCCACTGATAAATCAGTAGGTCACAGTACCAGTTCAGACAAAAAAAACAACTGGTCCACAGGAAAGTTTTTTAGTGCCAAACCCATCTCCATTCCAACCATCTAGTGCCCAAAATTGTTGTGCCTGCAATCTCCATGCTCCAACTATGCAACTATTAAGTTTGCCAGATTGACCCAACATGAATTCCATGGGTCAAATCCATCGCCAATTGAAAGATCAGGGCTCCACATAACCCATTTTCAAACGTATAATCTCCATTTTTAGCGTGCAACAGCATATATGCTTAGCGAGCTATATGCTATCGCCCGTCAATCTGTCCATCCATCAGACAGGTGTATCATAGAAAACGGCTGAAGTTAGGATTATGAAATTTTCACCATACGGTAGCCTAATCCCTCTAGTTTTTGTGGGGTAAGTTTCATCCAGAAATTCTAAGGGGTTCCTCCCGAGCGGAGCGGTCAAAAAAGGGAAAGGTGGGTAAAATCAACGGTTTTCTATCTTTAAGCGTGAGTATCTCGAAAACGGTAGCAGATACGGCTAAAGTTACAACAATTAATGACTAATAGGAAGTCACATATGGCTTTCCATTGACACCAAGACCGATGACCTTGTATGACCTTGAACTGCTGTAAGGTCAAATTCTCTTGGAATTCTGCGACATTTCTCGTGTTTCGGAGGCAATAACAGCTAAACGAATGAAGATATACCCGCATTGTCAGCGACGGAATTGTAGCCCACTAAATGTACTTTTCAGTGATTATAGATTGCGTTGATATCGCACGGCATTCCTCAGCTAGGGGGTGTCAAACAACGTTGAGATGGCAAAAACAAGTCTATACACACACGGCTGCCTCGCGCTTTCCTGGCGTTAGCTAGGCTTTCTTGTACATGTAGCTCAACCAAATATAGCGACCTAACTGCAGCAGGACTTCACAGTCCATAATCTGGAGGAACTTATCAAGGCGGATCCCGCAGATATCATCGCTTTCCTGCGGCAGATTGTCTGGCTTCCGGCCAACGACAGTGCAAAGCAGGCGGGCAACTCAACAACAACAACAACAACATACATCATCAGTATCACACATACGACAAAATAAGTCATACAGAACTGATGTTACACATACATTTTGGAGTAGAAGACCTTGGCTTCAGCGAGGGTTGCAGCAGGCAACAGATGCTTGATCAGCACATCAAGCACATCATTGCAGATGTTGCGAAGTTCACCTTCAATCTACATCAACACAAAACTCACAAAACTGCACCACATCTCGGCCAAATGCCAGTCACTCTATGTGCAACATATGATACTAGAATTTTCCAAATGGATCAGTGTTAACTACAGTGTCTCAAAAAAAAAACAAGCAAAATTGTTTTTTTGTTATAACTTCGTGAAATTTCGACCAACTCTGATAATTTTTGGCAAAAAGATGACAAACAGTGTAAAATTATATGACGTGCACTCATTTTCCACCTCAACTAACTAACGACAACGCATTACCGTAACAGTTAAATGCAGATGTTCCAAATTGTTACATAACACTGTAATTATTAGTATCAGACTGTTATTATATAAGGTGTAAATTATTAAAGAGCACGAAGTTATAACAAAAAACATTTTTGCTTGTTTTTTTGAGACACTGTGTAGTTAACATTGATCCATTTGGAAAATTCTAGTACCAGAGGGTGCCACATGATTTAATAATTTTGTTGTTTAAATATTCTATGCTTTAATATTCTACATTGAAATACATTGAAACTCATCTCTTTCACAAATCTTTTCCTCCATAGTCACTTTTATTCCTTCCGGACTGACTTCACGGATCTTAACCTGTACTGAATTAAAGGAGCACTGTTTGTTTGTTTTAGTTTCTGGCTACGTGTGCTAGATTAAGCT
>Ga0056129_1000452_pt1 | contig 10718 bp, 8 predicted proteins | sample WorMetLIZISLAND1_FD_71118 | JGI IMG/M metagenome (GOLD analysis project Ga0056129, IMG submission 71118) | Marine gutless worms symbiont microbial communities from Max Planck institute for Marine Microbiology, Germany - Olavius loisae LIZARD... ...
TGGGTGCAATGATATCACGAAACACCACACAGGCAGCTCCGATCGCACCTGCCTACTGCCTTCACGGATCTTCAACCTGTACTGAACTAGAGGCACTGTTGTTCGTTTTAGTTTCTTCTAGATTAAGCTGATACACTCATAATATGCTAGGCCTAATAACACAATCGTCATAATTACTAGAGTCATGTGAGGCAGTATGGTCGGCTATCCTAGCGACAGTTTGGCTTCTTGTTTACTGATATCACACTGATGGCAGAAACAAACAGTACTCACGGCACAGGTTCTGGTTCCGGCTCTGTACTAGGTTTACTGCGTTTTGGCAGCGGTGGCTCTGGCTGGCCGTATTTTGCTCGCCGTTCCTTCGCACGATCACGATATTGTAACTGAAACATAAATCACCGACTGACGGCAAATTTCATAACGCCGGTTATAATGACGGTTTGTGCATTATGTGGACATTTGGGTTGGCACCGGAACATGTGCAAAGACACCAAATGTTATGGACAGTTGACACGTGTGATTGTCCACAAAGTATGTCCAAAAAAACTGTCAAAATCTGACCTTCTCAACCCAATGTCCGCTTTTCTCTTCATACAGAACGCCGTTTGTAAAAAATTCGTATTGCTATTAATTTTGGTTAGAACTCACGTATCTAATTACAATGGCGTTGTTACAATACCACATGTAGGTTGATGGCAAATATAAAGTAAACTGTTATGTGTCAATGGGTAAGGAAAAGCTTGTTTCATGATACAAGCAACTTAATAACTGCTTTGATGTTTTCTTGCGACCAAACCACAGATGAAAAACAGCCTCTGCTTGTCCGCATTCAGCCAGCACCTCCCTCTCTGTTTACGACAAAGCTTAAACATCCATTGTCCTGGAAGATCATGCAAATCAACCACATTAACAGGCCATTCATGCCACTTGTAATAGCTCAATGTCTGTTGGCCATTATTTTGTTTTCCAGTTAAAGCAAACCATGAATAAAGTGTAACAACAAAATGTTAAACTACAACCAGTGCTCACCGTGGAACCGTCTTGTGAGAGGCCGCCTCCCTTTCTCTGTAACAACTCCTCCACGTTTTTCTAACGAAACAAGCAAGTTTATGGTTACACACAGCAAAACTCAATCGACAAAGCTCAATAGAATATACAGTAGAGCTGTCAGGTGATTAATTTTTTTTATTCGTGTTAACACATGCAATGAATTACTTTAATCATGCGTTCATTAACGCATCACTTCAGCAGGTCTATTTATGTTGTAAGTTGCCGACAGCTAACGACTACATGTCTCATCTACATGACCACTGTCAAACTTGCCATCAAACAATTTCATTAGCTTGTCAACTGAAAACTATTGGAGTAGTGCCATAACAGAAATATAATGCTTAAATAAATATAAAATTTGATTGCCAAATCACCACAGTTTAATTGAATACTGTAACTTCCGCTTCACAGAATTTATGTGAGTTAATTTTTTTAACTGCAATTAATTCTTTAACATGTTAATAAGACAGTTCTAATATATAGCACAAGTCAAAACCAAGAGAAGCATTGCTGTACAGAATATAATAACGTCTCCACCAACACAGTATAGGTTATCTGAGAGACAGTTTTATAGGTCAAAAGACCCAACCAACAGTATCAAAGTACTGAAAGAACACAAAGAGAACACAAATAACACAAAAATACAATAAGCACACAGATATACAAAAGACACAGCAAGTCCCCCAGTCTACACTAATATGGGGTGACTAGGGGATAGCTCCCACAGAGGGCAGGGTTGCCAAGCCTGAACGGCGGTGGGACTACCCACAATTCAGTCTACTAAATGTCCCACTTGATTGGTGCCAGTGACAGAAATGCAAACATCCTCCCTACTGCGGGTCTGCCAATACCCATCAGTGCCAAATGACTAAGGAGGTGCAATAGAGTTTTTATATTCTATTCCCTTGTTACTTAAGTCTTTCGGCTTTGCCCATATTTATTGGCGATGCTATGTTAATAAGACAGTTACAAAATCACGCCACACTACCTTGTGTAGGTCCGACAACTGCTGGTGTTTCAGAAGAACGTCCTTGGACGGGAACGCCCGTCGACAGAGAAGACAAGTCAAGTTGTTCCAATCAATCAACTCCTCAACAGACACTGGACCACTACTGGTCTCCAACTCGCCCGGCGTAAACTGCATTATAACAATAACATAACAAACTCTCATCCAGAACTTTAATATAAATTGTTTTTTATTCATGTCAAAGTTCAAAAGAACAACCGTTATATAAAGCACTCGGTGCTGAGGTTTGTCGGGACTGGATAGTAATAACTTCAATGTTTCCATAACAACAAGGACCTTCTAAGACAGTCTTGACAGTCTTTATAGGACGACTCACACTTCCTGGTGTCCACATAACAATGAAAAGACCATCTAATATCACTTCACAACAGCAACACGCTTTATGATACCTATACAACAAACCCAGACCCAACTGACAATAAATACGACCCACTGTCACCAGAAGTAAGTGCTTTTTACCTGCGCCGAGTATGTACACTGTAGGCATGGATAAAAAAATTCACAGATTTGTCACACTGCCTGCATGTCAACAGAACATTTATAGCAATTCCTGTGATTTGAATGACTCTTAACTTGGCACAGTAGTATTTCACTATAGTCTCTCAAATATTACTGAATTTCTCCTCAAAAGGTCATCAAAGGACACAGAGTCATTAAGTGCAAAAAGTGTTTCACAAGGTTGCTGTGGACCTGCCTCTCCACAGACAGCACTTTTCTCAAGGGTCGACTTTCTCCATCCATCAGGATTTGGTGCAAATGAAAACATAGCTTCTTCCGAAGGACATGTATTGCATTTCACAGTATGAGAGAAATAACATAGTCCCAATGCAAGTCCCAAGCTGTATCTTAGTTCACAGCTCAAATGGCTGTAAGCTCCACAGACCACAACACGTCCATCTAATCATCATAACATCTGCGTCTTGTCATAGTGTCACTCCTCTATAAGCACATCAGTACAGAGTGCATCAAAAAAGTGATAACCCTGTATTAATTTTGTGATAACTTTGATAAATGTACACAGATTTTAACCATTTCTTCACTGTTACAACAAGAAATGTATGACGCATAAAAGTAAAATTACCCCAGCCACCACACCTTTATTATGTAACCACCCTACCTGCTTTCATGCGTCATACTTTTTTTGTTGTAACAGTGAAAACGGTTAGAATCTGTGTACATTTACGGAAGTTATCGCAAAATTAATAAACGGGTATCACTTTTTGGACCACGCTGTATATTCATCTGTTAACTGAAAACATTCCAGCCATTCCATATTCTGCAACCAGCACGAGTTAACACTCCTACAACTGTAATACACCACCTCAAAGCCTGCTCTTTTTCTCAGCAATGGTTTCATACCGATCGTGTTAGGGGTCCGATCACAAAATGTGCTGTAAAATTGACTGACTGAACAGATGCAAGCAATCAACGTTGTCGTACCATTGAACCTGATGATGACGCAGCCGCGGACAACGTCGCCTCTTTCTCTCGGACGACATCTGTCAGCCGCTTATTATAGACCGTCTACAGCAGATCACAGTATTCACAAACACTCGGCAGAAGCAAAGATAGATTCCTTTTAAAGCAGTGCATTTTCCATGTTTGATGGCTTTAACACACACCACAGAGGAATGATTTATTCAACACTACCGCTGTAGGCTTGTCACAGACATCAGTGAGCTAACTGATTTTCAGGAAACTTTTTGATTAGGCACACCAGGACGCCCTCATATTACGTGGATGAAGACTATCTAGCAGGACCTCAGATCCAATTAACCACCTCTCCCTGAATGAAGCAACAGACGTGGCTCAGAATCGTCCACTCTGGAGACTGACGTCTACGTTTGGCGCTACGCACTCCAAGTGGTGAATGCCAGCAAAGAAAAGAAGGCAAACTGGAATAACAATGTGTATCATCTGCATTAACACTAGTGGAAGACACGGAAACTACATTCACCTTTTCTAGCAAGGAGAAGCCAGCATCGGCTGATGCTGAGGATAGCAAAGAGACTGAAGATATATCAATGATTGGTTCAGCAACGGGCGGCTTCACTTCCTCCTTCAGATGTTCCTTCTGAGCGTTCAGCTTCTTGGCCCACTTCTCCATGTCCTAACAGTAATCAGTAATCATCATGGCCTTAGTGTCCTCTTACATAAATGAACAGCAGACATTACAGTAAGGAAGAATTTAAAACAGTTAAACACAAATTAGAATAAAACCCAAGAGAGTAGTGCAGAGATGACAATTAAACGAAGGCCTAGGTAGTCTAACAGCTATATGCAGTCATAAACAGATAAGGCTTTAGATGTCTCTTGAAGGTGGAGAGCCGTCGAATGTCAACCGACAAGTGATTCCACACCCGAGAAGCCGCTACAGAAAAGGATCTTGATCCAAAGATAGTGTGAATGCGCTGTGCATTGAATTTCCCCATTTGAGCTGAATGTATGTACAACTGGTAGAAGATGTGACACAGAAAAGAAACCACTCGTCTATTGTAAGTCAGCGTAACACTGCTCCCTGCTCACCTTCACAATTTTCTTGGCAACTTTCACCTTCTTCTCCGGCGTCAGTGACTGCTTCTTCTGCTCCTCATCTCTCTTTGCGTCCGCCGCGCTGCCGTCCTGACCTGCCACGGCCTGGGTGTCGGTGGACGTCGGTGCTGGGAGGTACGTAGACTTCTCGCCGTCCCAGTAGAGAAACTGCTGAGTCTGTGTGTTGTAATAATACTGCAAGACATCGTCAGTCCAGCCAGTAAGATAACGCACAGCTTGATCAGCAGAACTGGAGTGGTCTTCTGATAACAGGCTAAGAAAACACGATATAATATTGTGCATTCGTGTATATTACTTGTAATTTTTTTGTACGTTTAGTATATGCTTTGTATTGTGATGCCTTGCTGAAGAAATTAAGTTCAATTAATCATTCATCATACGATCCACCTATATCAGCCCTGATACGTTCGTTGCCAGCAGGGCCGATATACTACACCAATGGGCCTGATATGGCATAATGAAAAAATGATATACAGCTATGTGAAGCCACAGGGAATGCCAAACTTCTGCCATTCAGCATATTCCAAACAATTCGCCTATCTACTGAAACAATTTCGATCGTATGATACACTGATGCTCAAGCTTGATAAGCAGGCCTATATGAAAACAGCCTGGACTAACCGCCAAATACCACTACTTTGTCTTACCAGAGCACAGTTAAATGATTTCCATCAATCTTTCAATTCAACCAGTCAGAAATCTAAGATTCAATGCTCTCAGTTTAAGAATTCGGAGAGTCCAAAGTCCAATGTAAGGTTACACTAGTACTAGGTTGTTGAACTAAGATATGGGGTAGAGTACGATGATTCACAATGAATATCAGCTGTATCAACAGTGCCTGACAATGGATAAGTGATTAACCCTTTGACGCCCACTGTTGCCACATAGGTACAGCTATAAAGCATCCTGTGCCAGACCGGGATAAGCCGTCATTTGTAATTTTGACATCTGGGCACTCTGACGCTCAGCCCTGAGCGTCAGAGTGCCCGGATGTCAAAATTACAAATGACGGCTTAACCCGGTCTGGCACAGGATGCTTTATAGCTGTACCCATATGACAACAGTGGACGTCAAAGGGTTAATTGCTGTTATTCTACAGAGTGGTCCAAAAGTATATACAGTTATACACTGTTTTTGAACAACTAACAATAATGTTTAATTGTTGTTAAACTACAGCGATCAATGGCACAAATCATCATAGCATCGTGCTAGCACTGGCTGTATGATTCTGTCATTTTGATTCTGAATTGACTTCTGATGTTCTGTGACGCCGATGTGATTAATTACCACATCGAACCCAGTACAAACTAAACTACACACTACACAGTAAACACTCGACCGCATCGTACAACGAACGGCCTCGCATCGTAAGTATTCGACGCGGACGTATACGGACCGACGTGCGGCCGATGCAGTAATCAGCTAGGCCTAAGACACTTTAAAGTTAGCTTCAAGTTCTAAGCCACTATTAAGCAACGAACAATCAAATATTACAGCCTTATTAGACTTTTTACGACAGTGAACGTCCAAGCTTCCTTCATCACAGACAAGCAAAAACTTAGAACAGTCTTTAAAATGACAAAATGTTCGAAAAAAGTAGATAAGGGGTCACCGTCATACAATACAACAATCATATTCCTACGACTAGCGAAATAGTATATAACATTATAGGTTTTAGTCTTTTCGGTTACGTTCTTTATTTTTGGTTACGTTATCATCTTTCTAGCGCACTTTGAACTCTTCGTAACAGAACAATAAACAACATTCCAAAAACAAACCTTTCACAACTCAAAGCTATGCGTGTCTCGCGTCTGTATTGCAGCGTACTTAGAATTGCAAGAGAACTCAGCAGCAGCAGCAGCAGCAGCCTGTGAGTGTGAGGAGGCTGGGGAGGAGATGAGAAGTGTTAGACTGAGCAACGGCCAGCGATCGGCAAGGGCAACAGACACAGGCGGAGCTGAAAGTAGCTGTGGCAGTCTGACTGCAGACGTTGCCGCCCATAACGGTTGGTCTGCATTCCACACTGCAGTGGGCGCTACGAAAATGTCATTTCTGTGACACAATAAGACTTCAGAAAGTGGGTGGTGATTTATAATCATTTGATATGATCTCTGCAACGCAGTTCGATAACGATCACTGCTGTTTCGCAGTGTCTACTGTCTGTTAACTGACAGTCGTATAACTTCGTTCTGCGCGAGTCGTCCTCTATCTCCCATGCGTAGGACAAACATTCAGAGGCTTCGCCGAGATACCAAATCGTACGTAAACGGTAAGTTAAAGAAATGTCGATAGTCATTTTTATTGTGAAATAATTGAGTCTGTGTTTCTGGTTAACATTGCAGACAAAACCAATTTGTTGAAAAAGCACCATTCGAGGAATTTTCTCGTGTTAAAGTTTAACCGACTAATAGGCCCATTAAGCTTGATCTCCAACAGTCCTTTGCAAAACAATCAGTTTCAGGATGCTAAGCTATTGGTGTTATATCTCAAGGTAGCTTTGTCAGCCATATTAAATCCAAGATATGCAGTGCAGATGCACTCTACGTATGCGTAATTTTCATAAATATTCCATTGTTGTTGCATGTTTGTATAACTATTATGCCTATACTGTTATATTGTCCTTTGGTCGATGGCCTTCTGATGGGCCACAAAATAGGTGCATCGGAGATGTGAACCAAACCTGACAGTTTTCTACATGCCTTGTTAAGTTAGCCAGCTGCGCGAACCGGTGCGATTGGTGCGTGTGTGTCAGTTCAGCCTCACGCTTACACTCTCTGTACGTACAGTCTACAGGCTGATGATTGGTAGTCGTCGTGTTATTGCATCTTCTTAGCAACTCCTTTAAGTTGCTCGTCCTTGGCCTGACGTGCTCGTCTACCGACAGACGCCGCATAAAAACACGCGAGAGACGTAGACGAACTTACCGCAGTGCTAGCATGCACAGCACAGGTGCCCAACTCCCAGCTCCGAGGTTTATTTCCTTTTGAAGACTGAGCTAATGCAGTTGCAGTGGAATATGGAATTACTTTGAGACCCATATTTTCAAAAAGTAGGGAGGTACGTACCCCCCGCTGTGTACCACCGTACCAGAGACCCTCCACCCGTGGCTCCGCCAGTGATACGGCTACCAGATGGTGAAGAAATCATGCCGCTAGCTTTCTTCCTTTTGACACAATACCGGCGCGTGACGGACGGACGGACAGACGGACAGACGGACACGTTGCGATCGCTATTACCCGCGCTAGCATAGCGTCGCGCGGGTAAAAATGAAAAGCTTCAGCTTCTGGAGGACTTAGTTCCCCAGACCCCTACAGGTTTCAAAGCCCTACAGGGGGTTTGCCCCTGTACCGTACAGGGGCTAGGGGCAAATGTGCCCAGTAAGGTGGGGGAATTCCGTTCCCGCATACATTAATCGTATAATATTTATACTGTACAGTATTATAATATTATATATATAATAATATTATACTGTACAGCACGACGTATTGTAGCGGACAACGTCACGTGTCGCCGCCTGGTGAATGCTTTTACATTAGCAGCGTGGCAACAGCGACGCCAGCGGAGCGGGTTCTTGACAACAGGCGTTGAGGAGTAATGTAAAAATAATGTCGTTCTCCTTTTGTTGACGTATTTATTCTGATTTTAGAACAAAGAAACGATATTCAACAGTCGGTGGAGTGAGTGGAGTCGAATGTTGTCTGTCGTATAAGGTAGGCCTATACCGGTATAGGCTATACCGTAGTCATAGCCCACCGCTGTACCAGGTAGCCTGAGGTAGGCCTCCTCATTAATACTGGTAGATCACAGTTGGTAGGCTTATACAATATCACAGGTAATTACGCGATAATTAAAGTTTTGCTGTGAAGATAACATTTAGAGAACTGGAGATTTCAGGATTTTGTCGGTTTTTAGCCGACCGTCGGCCTATACTTATCGAGTACGGTCGCGCTTATGCAACGATGTTGCGTCTGTCGTCTGTCTGTGACGTTATTGTATTGTGTGTAAACGGTGCGTCCTAGAGCGAAAGTTACTATTGACAGCCTGTAGGAAGTCGTATATGAGAAATCGATTGGTACCAAAATGATTGACCTTGACCTTTGTTTAGAGGTCGTTTAAGGTCATGTCAACCATTGCATTACATTCGCCATTGAATATCTCAAACCTTTAGAGATAGAGGCTTGGTTCCAAAGGACCATCAATAGGAAATGGCCTATGGGTATCAAATTGTCACGTGACCGATGACGTCACATGACCCTGAAAGATCAAACTCGTGACCGCAACACGATAACAGCTGGAGATGCAATTTAGCAACAATCGCTAATTACTGGAGTGGATAGTCTGCTGTGTGTGAGGCAGTACGGTCGTCTATCCTAACGACAGCTTGGCTTCTTGTTTTAATAAGCGCAAGTTAATGCTTTCAGCAATCGTATCGTGTTCGTATCTAAAGGATTGAAGCTAACTGCCAAGGAGTTAAGAACAGCAAAATACTAGACCCTAGGGCTACACAATTGAACCCGAATCCATGAGTCTAAACTAAAGTAAACCCACTGACCTCACGATCAGATTGAAGTCTGCATCAGCACGTAACTATGCAGTGCTGTAAATAGGCTTGCTTGGCATTGAATACATCAAATCACATTACACGCACCCCCGGCAAACTACCAACTGGAAGTACAAGAAGCCAAGCTGTCGCTAGGCCTATAGCCGACCGTATTGCCTCACAGCAGTATTATTGCTAAATAGCATGTTCAGCTGTTTTACGAGATACCGTTATGGCCATAAGCGTATTGGGATCACGACTTGACCTTTCGGAGTCACGTGACGTCATCCGTCACGTGACCATTCGATTCGCCATAGGCCATTTCCTATTTGCTTCTTCACACAGTTTTTCGGTAATAACACGCACGGTTTAGCCACAGAGGACAGACAGACAGACAGACACAACACAACACTGTAGCATAAGCGCAAAGAGTTAGTAAGGTCGGCTAAAAACCATTCAAAAACTATGAAGCAGTCGATGACCACTGGGACCAGCGGTCGTCAATCTTGCAGCTGCACTGCAGTCTGCCCTTCGTAACAGTCGTGAGCTATGACATGGGAGGACCAGGTAGGGAAAAGGCAGAAATGGGATGAAAGAGTGCAGCGAAAAGGGACTAGTGTTCGTCAGCAGCAGCAGCTTAGCTGCATGCTGCGGCATAGGATAGGCCAACTCATAAGCACCAACACGTAACACGTAGGGACGTTTGTCCTGCCTCTTCTGACTGCTAACAAACTACTCTGCTACAGAGCATGCCAACAGGTTGGGTGAATATTTCAGACTTTAATTATGTAGTACAGCACTATGCGTATGATGCCTATAGACCTAGTATTTTCTATGCAGACGCAGCGTTAATCTTATAGGCCTATACGCGTTAATTTCTATACTTGCAGTTAAAATTTTATAAAAAGAATTTATTCGTGAGTAAAAATAGCGCATAGCCTACACGCGGAATTTCGTACAAGATGAGACGATATTGAGTTATCGTAAGTAAGTAAATAAATCCTTTAATGACATATGACAAACGCACATGTTGCAATGAGTAAACGCAGAGGTTAGGTAAAATCACTTTCGAATCATTCACTGTACACAGTATGATGAAGCCTTTTCTTTCCAAGATTTTTCTTGGATTGAACGGAACTTTAGATTTCAGCCGACCTTAGGCCTACTAACGGTTGCGCTTATGCTACAGTGTTGCGTCTGTTTGTTGTCTGTTGTCTGTAACGTTATGTATTGTGGCTAAACGGTGCGTCCTAGAGCAAAAGTTACTATTGACAGCCTATAGGAAGTCGCATATAGGAAATCAATTGGTACCAAAATGAATGACCTTGACCTTTGTTTGGAGGTCGTATCAAGGTCATGTCTACTATTCTGTTATAGACGTTGAATATATCGGAAACCGTTAGAGATAGAGGCTTGGTTCTAAAGGTCTACCAATAGGAAATGACATATGGGCTATCAAATGGTCACGTGGCCGATGACGTCACGTGACCCAAAAGGTGCTGTGAGGCAGTACGGTCGGCTATCCTAGCGACAGCTTGGCTTCTTGTT
>Ga0056129_1000456_pt1 | contig 10697 bp, 12 predicted proteins | sample WorMetLIZISLAND1_FD_71118 | JGI IMG/M metagenome (GOLD analysis project Ga0056129, IMG submission 71118) | Marine gutless worms symbiont microbial communities from Max Planck institute for Marine Microbiology, Germany - Olavius loisae LIZARD... ...
CTATAAAGCATCCTGTGCCAGACTGGGTTAAGCTGTCATTTGAAATTTTTGACATCGAGGCACTCTGACGCTCACGACTGAGCGTCAGAGTGCCCAGATGTTAAAAATTATCTGTATTAATATGGCAACAGTGGGCGTCAAAGGGTTAAAATTAAAACTTACAGTGAGTTTGGCAGCGACGTGATGAGAAAACAGCAGACACACAGCAGTGTCGGAGCACTGTGTCAGCTGACAATCGACGTCGGCGATGGCAAACGACTGAAGCAGCGTGTCAACGTCAGTGTCAACGACGTAGACACATTCTTGTGTGAGCAGCAATGCTGCTGATACAGCTGATGACAATGTTCTATCACTGATCATCCTGCTATCAGCAGCAACCACAGCCAGCAAACTGGACTGTGACCGTTCCCTCGACAATTTCCTGTCCAACAGCAAACAAATTCATGACGTACTTACACGATAAATTTCACGGAAGAAACAGTACACAACTACACATGTATATGTATGTCAACAGACTATGATATGACGTGAAGCAGACACACATTGTCAGGTTAGTCCATGGCATGTGACCAAAATACGAAAAGAATAAAAAGAAATTTAAAATGACAAAGACTGGTATACATAAGAAATTCAGTCCAAGTCATCTGTCCACGGAAGCAATGTTGAGAGACAGCTTGAAAGACAGTCTAAGGTGGAAAAGACTGTTGACGAAAAGTGAAGATGAGGTTGACAGTGAAAGTTGTGATGAGTATTAACAGCATCACGTCGGAACTTCGTCAGTACACATCTTGTCCCATAAGTTATTGCATGCAATAAAGACCGACAGGAAAAATCAGTCACGAAATTTACAGTTTTGACAAAAATTCCAGCTGAGATCAGCAGCAATGGCTGACGCCACAGTGAAGAATGGTTAGCAACGATATCAAAAACAACAGCTGTATATCAGCCATCACAAGCCTCGTAAGCTGGCACCAGAGAATTCCACAACATTAACCCAAAGACGCGTCTACGTTATAATACGATAAACATCGATTATTGTATTTTAATTGTAAGTTTGTGCGATTGTCACACTCGTTCAATAAAGGCTACTTGCTTACTTACTTACAACTGCTTTCTGCTGACAATGGAACGCTTGTTGTCAGCCGTACACGTAGTTCTTTCAGTGTCAAAACATTGGACACTTCTGCACCGTGAATCTGGAACAGTCTGTCACTTGATTTAAAGGAAACAAGCCTGTCACTCATATAAACAGCTCGATGAGACATTTTCACCTGGTGAGTAAGGTGATGTGACCTTGTTGTAAACTGGCATCTAGAAGTACTCTTACTTAGTCTTAGAGAGAACACTGGGAAGATGCAGTTCTTTTATCCTTGCAGACTGTGGATTTGATGAGCTAGTCGCTGGTTCACTCTTACCTACTTATTTACTGCATGACAGCTGGCCTGCTGCAGCCACATAGTCAGTGACCCCAGCCTTACATACAAGCATTCCCATCGTGCCAAAATGCTTTCAACTGACCAGCTCTCAGTACAGCAAACACTGATATCAGACTGAACACAGCTGGTACTAAAGATATGCACTTAATTACAGTTGTAATTTAATGACGGTTCTTTTGATCACAGTGTATAATGATTGTCTACATTATGAAAGTAAACACTAACTCATGATATTTAGTGAGACTGTTACTGAAGCAGGCGAGCGGCAGTTCAACAGACTGATGCTTGTGTACACAGTCTCCCAACACACCGACGTGGTGTAGCAGGCCGAGACTCGTCTGTGAGACGAACTCAGCAGCGCCGCCTATTGGCTTAGTGACGACACCAATGAGTCCTTTACTGATGCCTGACACTAGGCCAGTCGCTGTACTGGACACTGTCGCAGACTGGCCGCTGTGTGCACGCGTGAAGACTTGCAACGGCTGATCAGCAATGCCAGCCAGTGCACCTACAGACACACAATATTCACTACGATCAGAAATAACACCATATTTTGATCACAGATCATCAGACTTTCATTACGAAGAAATTCAACAGTTACTGCCACATATATAGATACTATTAAATTTTATTATTACTATTATTATTTTTTCCTCTTGGGAGTAAAGAGCCAAGTTTAGAAAACGATAAAAAAGCTGAAAAGGCTAGAGGTCCGGTTGGCCGTCAGATAAATCAAAGGTTTCTTGGACCAGAACAGTGTTAAACTTTTGAACAGTGATAGACAAACACTGAAAAAGAAAGGGAGTCTCGCGTGGTTCTACAGTGGATGCTGATAGCCAATGACCAAGTTCTGTCAAAAATGATCAGTACTTTCATTATCAGTACTATTCTGTAGGTGTATTACTGTCGTACTTTGTGACTACTCGTATGTTGTGTATTTGTCTCCTGCTGATTTTAATAGCGAAATAAAATCTATATATGTATTATAAAATGTGTAACACGACATAAAAATATTTACAACACATTCAGATGCACATGTCGGTGGAAACACACCAAGAATACTTAATCCAAGTCCGCTCAGTCCATTTCTGAGGCCTTCAGACACGTGACTTGGCTTGTGTCGGCGTAGAATCTCACTTCGCTGGATATGATCGACATCAAACGACAGACGCTCCATGTTACGAGAGACGCTCGACGCAAAGTTTGTAATTGAAGTGAGAGTTCCTAACGAAATAACAGACAATTTACAATGAAACAAACTACATGGTGTCTGATGAAATCCAAAATTCAATTAAACTTTACACAATGCATTTGTGATGATTTTCAAACAGCCGTGCACTTGTGTTTAAGATTATTGTCATTAAGACAGACAGTAGAAACTAGAACCTACACATGCCTACATACTATGTCGTATTGTCCGATATCTGGCTATGGCTACGTAGCTGTGGCTATGTCCGATATGTAGCTACAAAGGAACTAAGTGACATTTTTGAGCATTTCTTTGGTGACCTAAAACTAAGTAATTATTGAAGAAATTTAAAAAAATTGATATCATGGCTGTACGTTTAATCATTTATGAATTTCAGCTAATGAATTATGCAGCATAACAGTAACTTTCTGCAGCTTACAGAAGGTAACAATACAAAGTGTAACAAAGCAGTTATATTACAGAGCATAGTGTATATTCCTGAAAATAAATGAGAAAATCAGCACTGTCGTCATAAAACCTGTAGACAGATGCCAGAGTAGCGAGCCGGTTCCTCGGCGAACGCCATCCAGGAACTCGCTGGGACCTCTTGACAGACCTCGGTATGGCATGGCGAACATATCAGCAACGCCAGTACCAATGCTCCGCACCAGTCCTGTTGGGTTGCCGAGAATTTCCAATGACCCAACCAGCAAGCCTGCAGGAAACGCAAGCAAAACTGCAGACAGTGACAAAAACGGCAACTGTGACGAAAAGCCAAAACATTGCACAATGTGAAACGTGGGTTATTACCTGCTCGATACAATGCACACGTAGCATAATGCATAGTGATGACTCGCATCAGCTGATGTGCCGTAGTACACAGGCAGGTCTGCTCAAACCGACCGAGGCTGAGTGGTGCATCATCCGATGCTACGTACAGCTTCAGTGAGGCATGAACGCTCAGCATCAGATCAACCTTCTCAATGCACAGTCGCTGCAGGCAGACCGGACAACACAACGAGTCAGCCACTGACGACACTCTTGACGGAAACCTTCTCGCCGCTACCGACTGGCTGGCTTTGTTGGACCGCGGAATTAACGAGACAATTAGTTTCAGCAGATTGCTAACGTACACATCCTCAATGCAGATGATGGTAGGCTTAATGGCCACATTCACAGCCTGGACAATACTGCCATGGTCACCAGTGAATAGTTCAACATGGACATTGATTAGACTGTGAGCAGATAGACGGTCAACTGTCTCGCGGAGAGTTCTTCTGAATGAAGGCTGCAATTCATCTGCCAACATACCACTGCCATCTGCCTTGGCTCGCATGACAACCGGGAAATCGTAGCTGGCTTTCCCGTACATCAGGTTGTCGACCTGAAAGTTACGAGCACACAAGCGGACGTGCTGCAAGTGTCGGATGTGATCCATCGTTGAATGTGGCACGTCCATCACAGGATAGAACATGACGCCGACAGACTCGAGCGTCATGGACATGAACTCCTGGACAGATGTCACACAACTCTGCTCATCAAGAAGAACTATGTCAGCTCGATGACAAAAACAACTGATCGTCAGCTGTAGGTCGTTCTCGTCCGAGTGAAATTCAGCGAGTCTGACGGGAGACTTAGCAGTTAACATGGACTTGTTTCTCTGAGGCTCGACTTTCTTCACTTCTACGTTGCTTGCCGTCGACTTTATCACGCGCGTTTCTCTCGCTTGGCTCGATCCGCGCGACTTTATCCGACTTCGTATTTCTTTCGCCGACACTTCGGCACGGTTGACGGGGTCGATGGAAACGCGCAGCGTGTGACCGAGCTTTGCACTCGACACCCGGACGTCGAACACTTCTGGAATGCGGACGAAGATGCTGTGCTCAAAGTCGAGATCGATCGCCTGACTCCACAGCGTTGAACTTCCCTGGCAAGCTCCAGCCAGGTGCAGCTTTGTATCTGCTGCGGCCGACCTGAGTAACTCGGGAAACTTCATGTTGAGGTAAGGCGGAGTGTAGAACGACGACGAATGAGCTTCCACCAGCGGCAAGTCCGATATCAACTCCACCTCCTCTTGCACCGTGACATCTGCGACATGTCAACAAAACTGATTCTAAACAGTACGTAGGACAGATGCACTTCGAATGAAAGATACCATACAGTTAGCACTACCAACAGAACACAGCTGTCTAACTATGGCGGACTATGTCTCTTATTTATCTATTACATGGTTTTAAAACACGTTTAAGTCATTCACCACTAGGTGAAGAAGTGTAGGGTCTCTTCCACCTGCCAGGCAGGATACTTTCTTCTGTGGCAGTTGAGACCAGTCATTCGATCTCTCACACCTTGACTATTGCAGCTCCATGTTCTACAGTTTGTCCAAGAATGCAGCTACAGTCAGTCCAGAATGCTGCCGCCTGACTGGTCACGGGAACACGTTGATGTAAGCGCATCACTTCCTTCTGTGCTTAGAGACCTCCACTGTCCATGGGTTGGGTATGGATTTGATTATTCCTTGAGCATAATGTGCTACAGTGCTAAATATGGTCTCAGTGCAGTAATTTTTGATGCTTTGGTCAAGCCACTTCCCAATTCAAGTACTTACCAACAGGTTAAGTTTCAGTCATTTCTTGAAGAACATTGCACACTAACAGGTATCAGCCAACTACTCAGATTTGCTAAATACAAAATTGGCTTGGACCAAAACAAAGCATTTTATTACGATAATGTGATTGATTATTTTGTACAATTACTGTGAGGTACCTGTAAGGCCGGCATTGTCCGTGGCTGCCTGACCATAGAATAAAGGAATGTCGCAGTTGTTTTGTAACTCGACGAAAGGAACCTTGTCGTCGGCGAGCGTCAGATACACAATAGTCGAGTCACTCTGGACCGCCAGACAGAAAGCTCTTGATGACAAACCCTCATCACTGGTGATGGGCAGAGCCAGTGTGTGACGTTTACCGGCAGCGGATATCCGCAGTCTCACAGGATGACTCCAGAAACACGGCAAAGGCTCGTCACCGGCAGAATGGAAGCCAAGGTAGTGTACGTAAGTCGGACACGATGTCTCGGACGTGTCAGTGTCAGACTGCTCAATGACGTTCCACAGCAGCAGTGAGTGTGAGTCAGCAGGCTTCAGTCGAACAGAGCCTCGTGCACTCTGCAGCACTGACACCTGGTCACAACGACACCATACAAACTTATCAATGACTCATCTACACCATGTGACAACATACGAACACTCAATGCTCAAGTGAGACACTGGAATTACTGGACTTCTGCTGCATTAATGCATAAACAGCTGGACACACATATTCAGACAGACAAACAGACAGATGGAAGAACACTGTACCCTAGTTGTAAGCAAAACTACTGGATAACGAACGGCACCTGCTGAAGAAAAGCTTTTTCATCAGCGAGAAGTCATTCGATCAACAACAGAATATTTCAACACTTCAAAGCCAAGCAACGACTGGAAACACTCAAGTACAAGACAGAAACAATGCAACGGCCGAGATACCTTGTTAGTGCTGAGAGCGAGGCAGACGCAGTGCGCCTCTAGACTGACTGATGTACGGTTGATGATGCTGAATCGTTCACGTACAGTTATCACTCGCATCCGACGTTGAAATGTCGAGTGCAGCGTCAGACAGCACAGCTACTCGACAACAGTAACATCACATAATCACATGTGAAACCAGAAAGGCTCCGCGTAGTCGACATAACCCCCACAGGGAAACGCCTAGTTGTTGACAATCAACCTGAAAAACGTCATAGATTGTAGAATTGTGTCAAATTTAATTCTGTGGCCTCACTCCTGTGCATGTGGGGGTGGGATGGGCTGTTTATTAATGGTCTGGTCCTGATGAGTCAATGTGTCAATTTTGCAATTCTAAGTTCAACGGTTTTTGCATAACAAAGGAATGTTTCATAAATTTTGGTTCTGGGGTGCCCAGCCCCTTCAGTGGAGTGGTTTCAACTATTGAAATTCTTCGTCTGGGGTGCAGACAGCAGTTATATTTCTTTTGTCGGAAACATCCACATTACATGCACTTTAAATATCGCTAGGCATTTTATTTAACCACCTTGTGTAACAAGATTTGTATTTTAATAATTACTAATAATGCACATGTTATGACTGACCTGGACTGTAAGACCATCAACTTTAATTGGAACGTCGAGCTGGATGTGACCATCATAGAAGAGCAGCAGCTGAGACTGTGAATGATAGGGACTAACTCCTGAGTCCTCGTTACGCAGGCGAACAGTTTCTGACATATGCAACTGGCCGCCAAGACTGATGCCCACGTTAAATGACTCCTAACAACACACAGACACGATTACAACAATCTACATGCAAGCATCCCTATTGGCCATCACATCACAGCTGGGACGGTGATCGGGCAGAACGTGCCTTCGACAGTCATTGATTCTCTTGTATATGCAAACACGCGGTAACTATCAAAACTGTCTCCTTCACAGTTCTGTTAATATAAAGAAATTACAAATGTAAGTGAAGATCAGCTGGTCACAGAGTTTCATCAACTGCACAATCAATATTTTAACACACTACTGAAGACAAATATGTTTGGCTAGGCCACAGCGCTTTGCGACATTTTATACAAGTGCCTTAGAAATACTCTTACTGACTGACTTACTCAAAGTTCTCTTTCCGCCTATCCACTGGCTCATTCACAGCTGCCTTCTCTACTTCTACGTCGTTCACACCTGGAACAGGTCAGCCCTAGAATCCAACATGATACAGGGCTAGATCCAAGCCTCCAACTTGACATATTTGAGTGAATGTAAAAATCCATCTTGTTCCACAGTTCATTGTGTACTCCTCAACACTACTGCACTATCACTGACTCCTCACTCCCATCAGCTGCCTCTGCACACTCTCCGCACACTGTTATCATTATCACCGTCATCATTATGATAATTTTTCAGTAAGTAAAGCATGACAAAACTAACCTCATGAAAGAAAGGAGGTGAGAATGTCTTGCCGGCCGGAAGGGTCCAAGAGCTTTCATTCTCGTCGACCAAGGTCAACTCAAGGTCACACTCATTGACCAGCAAGCAGTATGGAGCAACGTCAATCAGCAGAGCATTGAGTCCCGGCCAGCGCTGGGTCAAGGACACTTGAAGGTCAATGTTTGGCTGCTCGACCATACAACGCTGTGAGCTGGATGCACTGTGGTCATCTGAACCGTGAATGGAAGACTCACTGAAACCATTACAACAGCGTTCATTAAGCAGAGATGCAGTCTCGGCCACAAGAGTCAACGTCAAGGACTAGACTCTCAAGCCATGGACTTGACCTCAAGGCCAAGGACTTGACCCTCAACGCCAAGGACTTGACCCTCAAGGCCAAGGACTTGAACCTCAAGGCCAAGGACTAGACTCTCAAGCCACGGACTTGACCTCAAGGCCAAGGACTTGACCCTCAAGCCACGGACTTGACTTCAAGGCCAAGGACATAAGTTGCCAGCCTTGAGGTGCCTCGAGGCCAAGGCCATGGCTCCAGAACTCCAACTGTGTCATTAACTACAGATGAGTAAACAATGTCATTATATCATATATCAACTATAACACAGCACAACAGAAAACAACACTGACAGCAACTGACAGCAATTGTAGTTGTACGTTATGGAAAGAAAATTGTTTACAAGCACATCAGTGTCTAGGCAGAACGGATAAATGATCCAACAATTGACAAACACTGCATTGGTCACTAACCACAACTCGATAGCATTATATGGCCACATCTCCGGCTCGACTCTATGCTGCCACGATGACCATAGATCCATCAGATCAGTATTGGTGACGTTTTCACGACAAACTTGTTCGATTGTGTCTGATGATAAGGTGACGACTGGACTTGACGGCATCACTGCTGGACTGTAAACAAAACATCTACACTCTTCGTTGCGGTCAATATTTACTGCATAATCTCTTGTGTCATGGAACATCATCGATCGACTGCAGTGTATGTGGAAATGCTAATACTGTCACAAAGAATACCTAGCACATTCGTTATTGGTTAGAAATACATCTAGCATAAATGCAAACGTAGAAGAAATGACGTCTTCGTGATGTCATTACTGACATCAATCACTAACTGTTAACCCACAATAATAACAAAATGTAAATCTGTGAGTCATGCAGAACCGTGTGAGAATTTCTCTCAAGCTAGCAGAAATGCAGAAATTGAACGACTTAATTAAAATGCCGATAAAACAGGCAGCTTTAACGAAATGCATAACAGTATGCTGGCTACATATGTGATACAGAAAAGTTTGTTTCAGCATGTTGCAAACGATGAAGTTAAATGGTAGGGGTTGTTTTGTGCCACCCTGTATTGCGTCGGTAACTGTACATAAATATCCGGCATGAAAGACGTACGTGAGTTGGAACGTCATTGTGTGGGTGATGTCGCCTCCAGATAGATGAAGTTGTGATTCATGACCTCGACCAGCAAGCTCCATAGATAAGCTCGACTTGTACCTTGCCGTATCGACTTTCATCAGCAGTGAAACTGGAAGCTGAGTTCTGACGACGAAGAGCGGCAAGAACACGATCTACAAGTCACAAGTGTCGGTGAGAACGAGAGAAAACTGATCACAGACAAGATACAAGAAGAACAACAGGTTCACAGGCAGAGTGTTAACAATGGTGAGTGGTGATGCATCAAGTCAACGTGGAAGTGTGAACTTTAACCTCCTATAGAATCAAAACCGCAAATTGTCATGGATGCTTGCACCCTTCAGCTTAAATCGCACACCAAATTGCGAGCGAATCCAATCCACTGGTCTCTTCACCTTCACCATGTGGACTGATGCATGTTCCCAGCCAATGCAATCACTAAGGCCTGTATATGTACGTGGTCCAGTGCGTTTTCACCGCAGGCTTCTTGGCATACATGTAAAATACAATGTTTTGCAACTATTTTATGGTCCCGACTACGTCACTGCACGTGACAATGTCTCCGGTCTGTGATTGTATTTGTTATTCAGTGTGCAAGACAACTCAAAACGTTCTGGATGAGAATGAATGATAACAATGAACACGAGATGCACGCCTGATGATGTTGACAAATTATTCACAGTCAACTTCACCATTCACCGAGATCACAGCATCTCAAGTCCACATGACAATCACCCAGTGCTTGAGTTCTCAAGACCATGGCCTTCGCCTCAAGGTCAGCCAGTTATGTGACAAGTCTCAAAGATCGAGCCCTTGGCCTCTAAGGCCAAGTCGTTGGCCTTGAATGCCAATTCGTTGGCGTTTGTATGTAATATGAAATTCCCATTACGTTCTTATTTACTTTTGCACAGTTTTCAACACTTTAATGATGACTGGCAGCCTTAATAAATGCTGCCAAGATACGTGGTATGGTTTTGTCGTATTTTTCAGTCTGGCCGAAACATCTGAAAGTCCTTGTCTTCGGCCTCGGTCTTGAAAGTCCTTGTCTTCGGCCTCGGTCTTCAAAGTCCTTGGCTTCGGCCTTGACTCTTGTGGTCTTGACTGCATCCCTGCTATCATGTTTCACACGATACAGATCAACTGGTAACATCATGTCTCTGAAACTCAATTAAAAACAACGCGACTCGTGTGCAGAACTAACCAGATACTCCGCTGCATCTCTATGCTGATCTATGTACATGTGACACCAGACGTGCACGGGATCCGATCTTCCAGACGAAGGAATCTGTTCAGACCACATCAGTCAGCAACGATACATACACAGCAACAGTGAGCCAGCACACACACAGTGTACAGCAGTAAACTCACACATTACACTGTTTGCTCTCTGCTACACAGAACGTACATAACAAGTATGCCATAACAATGTATATATTTACTACAGGCTAAAGGGCAAAAAGGAAACTTAATCATACGTACCGTATATACTCGCGTATAAGTCGCCCTCACGTATAAGTCGCCCCCCTAAAAATCGAGTCCGTGTGTGGTCCAAAATCATTGACCCGCGTATAAGTCGCAGGTGGCTTTTGAGGACTTGAGTTTAGCGTCGTCGCGATGGGTGACCAACGTCAAGGCAGACC
>Ga0056129_1000457_pt1 | contig 10696 bp, 8 predicted proteins | sample WorMetLIZISLAND1_FD_71118 | JGI IMG/M metagenome (GOLD analysis project Ga0056129, IMG submission 71118) | Marine gutless worms symbiont microbial communities from Max Planck institute for Marine Microbiology, Germany - Olavius loisae LIZARD... ...
GTTGCGCTATCTGTAACCATTCGGCCGCAATTTGCGATCGAATGTCTCCGACGCTCAAATCAACAGGGGGTGGGTGACTTTGGGCCCAAATTTAGGGGTGTTCCCCTTGGAGCAGACCCGCCATGTCGGGGTTGCAAAGAGTGAACATCCCAGGCTAACTAATGGTGAAACTATTTTCGAAGAATTCCAACCTATGTGATCACAATTCACCAACGTCACAGACGGACGGACAGACGGACAGGCAGACGACATGCAATCGCAATACCACGCTTTGCACTAAAGTGCATCGCGCAGTAAAAATATGCATGACTGATAGCAACCATTCATAAAACGAAATTCATACTATATCAACAGTATGCCTAACGAGTTGACACATCTTCGACACAATTCTATTTTCCTCAGTGTCATCATAGTTTTATGGCATACAATCTAACTCCTAACTTGCTTCGTCGCTTAGTGCATAAAGGTATACATCATGTGGTTCAACATTATAATAGTGTTCAACATTCCACTTTACGCACTACAGCTCATATTGCAGAAAATCTTCCCAACTAACCTACCAACTGGTGCCTTCTCAACCAATCACATGACTGATACTAGACATAACTGAACATGACTATCACCACAAGGAGTGGGAACAACTCAAAACCTGACAATCATACAAGAAGACCACTGACATGGGCAAAAAACTGAAACACGACACTAAACCGTGGTTTAGGGGCCTTTACACCAACCTGCTGGAAAAAAATCAAGCAGATTCTACAGCTCCTGGAGCAGGTAGAGGGTCAACAAGTGGCAAAAGACGCAGTATCATTGATCAATAACATAATACACAGCAACACCTAATAACATATCATAAACCAACCAAATACAACTGAATCCACCACCAGATAAACCTGCTGGAGCTGGTTTTATAACATTTGTAAATAACGAATTTATAACGCGCGAAAGACCTGGTAAGTGTATCAGAGGCGCGGACAGCAGACCGGCTACAAATGTCTTGTGAACATGTAAGTCTTGAGCTGAGACCTAAAACTAGTGAAAATGTCAGCAGTGCACAGAAATGACCAAAAACTGTAAATACTATGTCATTTGTATACTAATAGCTATCAACAGACCACTTGCTTATTCTGCAGGTATACTTGGACACTGTTTTTGAGTGCAGTGGGTGAGTGAGTGAGTGAGGGGATTCTTAACGACACATCAGCACCATTAGGCTACACAGTGATATTCACGTTGGCTCACGCTGGAAAATACAGGACAGAAGACAAACTAAACATACCGAAAATACACAAAAATAAGCACAATTCAGAAAAAACAATTAACACAAAATACACCAAAATAAAACTACCCTATTTTAGTCGTCTCATATGACACTCGGCCAGGAAATAAAAAGGACTTAGTGTACAATGCTCCCGAGCCCACTCAGGGCTTTCAAGTGAAGAGGTTAATATTCATATCAAAATACAAAGCATACTGAATTACTGATAACAGATGTCAACATATATCAAGATAAACTGCCTACATCATACAAACACTATTGTTTTCTTATTGTTAAAGGTTGCCCTGTTGCCCGTTCACTAAACTCACATGCGATTCTTCTTTCTACTGGCTGGACAGGTTGACATCAACTTGACCAGTTCAAACGACAGCCATCCACCACGGCAGATTGAGACTGAGGTTATCATTGACAGTCGAAGGTCACCCAAGGTCACCGACGACTTCAAGGTCAAGCTGAGGTCACATTCACGTCGTTCCCTGAACTGTGTCAAGGACTAGTGAGACGTGACGGTCTATGAAGATCAGGTTACACGCAGCTGTGACGCCCACGATGGAGGTTTACAGTCATACGACTTGGCATCAGTGACGCAGGATTGTGTCATCCAAACACCGAGATGAGACGTTGACAGATCGTCATCAGTAGCCGCAACTGAAACCATGTCACATCAAACTTAGGGTTAACCCTAACCCTAACTCTAACCCAGCACTCCGTACAACAGCAACATGAATCAAACTTTGAATATGCTCATAGGTTGATCGATAAACTATTACTATTTAGAAATTCATAATGTACCACCTTTTTTACTATTGTTGACGTTTCGGCCTCGACTGAAGCCTTCGTCGGAACAGTCTGTCTAATTGGCGTTTGCCGCTCAGTTTCGGGGTGAATAGTTTGTCATAGATGTGGGATAGTTGGTCTCTGTTCATCGACTTGTCTTGCTCCTTCCTGATATGTATCGCGACGGGTAAGTCTCAAGATAACGAGTAGATAGCTTGTGTTACCAAAGAACTAACAAAAGGAACTGCAAATAAAACCCCAAAAGCAGAAAGCGGACATGAAATAAAATGAAAAGGTTTAGATTATTATAACACAGCAGGAATTTCGCCAGTTGTGACATACTGTACTGTACTGTATGACTGACCGCCAAAGTCAGCAGCAAACTGTCATAAAAATGTCACCAAGACTTGACTAACTAATTATCAATTAACAACAAACACCAATTAACCTTTGACGACCACTGTTGTCACGTGGGTACAGCTATAAAGCATCCTGAGCCAGACCGGGTTAAGCCGTCATTTGTAATTTTTGACATCCGGGCACTCTGACGCTCAGGGCTGACCGTCAGAGTGCCTGGATGTCAAAAATTGCAAATGACGGTTTAACCAGTTCTGGCACAGGATGCTTCATAGCTGTTCCCTATATGGCAATAGTTGGCGTCAAAGGGTTGTTAACAGATTAAGTAGGGAAGTAAACAGAAGATAACGATGAAGTCGATGACGCGAGTTCACCTTGGGACATGTTAGTCGTAGTGACGTCACTGTTGGCAGTTGTTGGGCCGTCGTCAAACGGCTTCTGAAGCAACGCCAAGACACATTTCACCTCGCTGTAGTCGCCTTTCTCAGCCTGATCAATGGCAGTCTGTGCCATGTAGTTACGCAGCACCACACTGTACAACACGAAACAACGCAAACATCATAATCAGTCTCAAGTCTACAACAATAACTGTTACATGTCAGCTGCCTGCTTGGTACAAGTCTTTCTATGTTGTTGACAGTCTGAATCATCAGTGTGCTTAATACATGTCAGTGAGTAAGTGAATATGTAATATTTGATAAGAAGTGATGACTGCGCATCATATAATAATGAATGGAGACTACAGCGATCAAAGATGAAAAATAACTAATAAAAATCTAGTAAGAAGAACGAAACCTAGGTTATTTGACAGCAGCACAGTATCTGTACAACAACAGATTTGTTAACATTTTCAGAACATTTAACTGAACTGGCTGAGCATTAACAAAGTTATTGAAAAAAGTAAAAAAAGTGAAACGCAAAAAAGTTTATCACTATCTACAACACGGTACAGTGTGTGAACAAGAATAGCACACGAGAAGACAATTTAGATATAGGAAATTGTTAACCACACACAGTTACCGAGGGTTAGCAGCATTCATGACATTGCGTCGTCTGCTGTCAGCGCTGGTGACGTCAGCCACATCCACTACATCAGCGGTCAACCGTTTTACATACTTATCAAGCCAACCATCCCACAATGCACTGTTCTGTGTCGTCACATCACTGGCTGACTTCTTCTGCACACAAGACATCATAATCACGATATCGTCATTCATCAGCAGTCACTGGCATCAAGCATCGTTCTTGTTATGTTATCTTCAGCTGTCGTTATCAGACATATGTACTCAGAGGGCTCAAACATGGTCACCCCCACCCCCCACCCCCGTCATGATATTATCAAAGAAAATCATTTGTGACATCACAGTCTAATCAGCCTAACAAATACCGACTGACATTTCATCAACATTGTAAAAGCAACATTAACTACCAACCAAATACTCACTCACCAGTCTTTGGGCAGTTACCAAGAGAGATGCACACAACATTTATGCTGTCAATAAACGGTGTCTGTGAAAGCTGTTAGCAACTAAGTTGATTTGTCGAACCACATGGTACCATAATGTGTGCAATGATATGAGACAGACAACCAAGCAACTACGGTATTACTTAAACGGACTCTCAGGGTATATCAGCAGAGAGACTGATAGAACCAGTTCGAACAGACCTTGAGTCTAGCACAGTGTGAACAGACCTTGAGACTAGCGAGCTTTTCCATCCTCTGTTTTTCAATGAGCACCTGTTGAAAAGCTCGTCCCATCTGTTGAACTAGTACAGGATTAGACTGAATCAGTGACGTCAACATAGCTACCTGTCTGCATTGTACACAACAGACATCTACTATCTACTAAATATTTGAGAGTTTGTTTATTTTGTCTGTGGCCTATCTCCTAAACGCCACGTCGTACGATGGCGAAATTTTGCATGCACACGCGTGCCGACCATGCGCAGGACATGTGCTAAGTTTGATGTCTATAGTGGTCGTTGTTACAAAAATAATTACATTTTTCTAAAAAATGTGGGCAGATAAGCCTAGACATTTGCTGTGATGACCTCAGGCTATGGGTCGGTCGGTAGGACCGTAGGCAGTAGGTCTATACCAGCCGGCTGGCTGGCTGCAGCAGCAGCCTGCTGGGCTGCTACTGACCACTGGCAGTCTTTCACTAAATCAAGCTGTAGCGGCCCAATGGGGCTATGCTACAGCTTGTTATTAATAATAACAGTTCGTCATAAACATTACTTTTACTTCAGACCAACAAGAAGTGTCTACTTAACTTGACATGACCTATCATGTAGTTTGTAGATCATAATATATGTATCTGAGACCACAGAGACAGAACTGCCATTACATGCAAGTGGTTTTGGTCAAATGAGAGCCAAGAACAGACTCCAGAGGTATAACTTTGGACAATCCAACATTGCACAGTTCTGTACTTGACAGTTGAGACTGTATGTTAGGCCTAAAGACTTTGTAAAGTGCCCCTGTAACGGTTTTAATTGTTAAGCGTCACTTAAATCAGTTCCTTTTTAATAATAATTAATAATAATAACAAGCTGGCTAACAGCAAACAAGTTGGTTTGTCTCAGTGGTAGCAAACTCTGCCTTGGCTCAGGCGGGAAAACCCAAGCATGTGATGTAACTGAAGCAGATACCTTCAGTTCACGAAACGTCTCTCAACTGACATGGTCACTGCCACAACAATCATCCATAGCTACATCATCATAATTATCAAAATGAACAGCACCGGTGTGAACGCACTGTGGATCCATGCGTGGAGCGAAGGCGTTCTGTAACTCTTCCAACGTTGCACACTGCTGCATTATGTAATGCTTGACATCAGCCACACTTTCTGACATGTTCTGTGACAGACGAAGGCGAGACAGACAACGGAAAGTGTTAGTGAAATCGGCGCCAGACTGATACATGGTATCCAGTAGCGACTCTATCAGATCACTACACACAGACACACACAGTGAATCTGCCCATTCAACTGTGACTTATCTATCAGTGCTTTCATTAGCAATTTTAGTGCTGTCGAATTAACACATTAAAGAATAAATCGTAATTTAAAAAATTGATGCCGTTAAAAAATGACGCACATATATAAATTCTACAAAACGAGTTCCAATATACACACAAACTGCGATCATTTGAGGCTGGAATAATATTCAGTTAATTATTATGTTACGGTTGCAGCACTACCCGAATAATTTCCAGTTAACAAGCTAATAAAATTGTTTGATGGCAAGTTTGACACTGTGTAGATGAGACGTGGAGTCATTTGCCGATGGCAACCTACCACATAGATAGACCTGTGGAATTGATACGTTAATAATTCATTAGTGCAAGATTAAAATAACTAACCGAATATGTTAATGTGATCAATCAAGTGAATAATCAAAAAAAACAAACTTGAAAAAAACGAAGTGATAAGATTACCGATCAGTGTCAAGAGTAATATTCATTAGACCAAGCTGAGCACATCAAACAAACAACAATTAATACATCAGTTAGTATATACAATTATACATTACAGATTCATGGAACATGACTGCCTACCTCCATAATTGCTAAACATGCCAGAATTTTTTATACTTCTTTCAGCAACTTGGCATTAGAATTATTGTTTTACTTTTAACCAATACCATTACTGTGTCTGTCCCTAAAAAAGCTAGAAGTGCCTTCACATAAAACTGTCAATCTTGATTTGTTCAACTATCACAATTTTCCAGAGTTATATCTGGTAAGGCCGGGTTTTCCCAGAGTAAACCTTTGGATTTCAGCAGCACATCCTGTTGTCCAGTTAACAGCATCAATTCACTGAGTGGCCCGTCTCTAACATATAACATTTCAGTGAAAGTGCAACTAAGATACAGAGCCAAATTCAATATTATGAATAACCTGACTCTACCTTGTTACGCATGCCTTGCATGTAATGTTGCTGGAATATTTCATCAAAAGACTCAACAGCATTCAGCAACTGGCCCATTGGCACCAATAGGAACAAAGCCTCGGCTAGTTTAACACAATTCCACTTACATATATCAGGCTGCTTGCTGAAAGCATACCTGCCTCCATTATCTGCACACAACAGCACAGCGCTGATCTCAATATCGTGAAAATAACATAAACTAACAGCAACACTCGGGTACAGTGTTCATCTGTATTCAGACGACTGTGACTGAACGCTCTTAGCATTTCTTAGGAAGATTTTTCATTAATACAATATGAAATTCTATAATTACACAACCTTTTTTGATTAATGTTGACGTTTTGGCTTCGACTGCAGCATTCGTCAGAACGGTCTGTCTAATCTAATTTAAAAAAAGCTTTTTCATTGTTGTTTTCAGTGATACAGCAAATCTTTCATTATATACATTTCTCTATACGTAATGGTGCTTTCATGGCCCAGATGTCCTCCTAACAGATATGCACCAACAAGCCAAGTATCTGCCATTGACAGCTGATGACCTTGGACGATCACTTAACCCAAGACCAACCTGGAGCTTCAGAAGAGAAAGACAGATCCACTATTAGCAACTACATTCTTCTGCTGATCAATCTGCTTTGTAAGGTAGGTAACAGTAAAATACTAAGGATACTATGCCAACGCCCACCTGATGTAATATCTTACTACAGCTGATACTTGCAGCTTATAGCCACTGCAGCATCTTCAGTCCAAAGAATACAGTACTCAAAGTGCAAGTGGGGATCAAGAAACTGGACATTTCTGAAGAATGGTCTTCAGAGTTAAGTCCTTAGTCAAGATAGATGAGTGTCTGTAAGTTAACACACTGCTTTCCAGGTTCTACCAAACAACTTGCAGTCAAAGGCAACTTAGGCACATGTGTCACAGAACTGGGTTCAGACCACAAGTCAAACCAGATATATTTTAATTACGAGTGTACACTGTGGGCCATAAAAAACGAGACACGTTTATTTTTGTGATAACTCTGGCAAATATTGACCAATTTTCGTAATTTTTTCACTGCTATATACAACAATGAATTGCGGAATAAGAACGTGTTAAAATTTTCGCCTCACCTTAAATCTGTTGCTGCACTACCTTGTGAAACTTGAAATGTTAAGTGTACAACTGTACGACATTTGATTTATAATTAATGGAATAGTCCAAATCATTTAATTTTCGTTGACTGTGATAAATTACTAGGCGTTTTGTATAATATTTTACTTACTTACTTTTCCGACTATTATCGTGAAGTACTGCTGAAGGAGAAGCTGCTGCCATGCTTCAAGGAAATATGCGGTGACAATTTCATATTCCAACAGGACAGCGCACATGTGCACAAGGCGTGTGACACAATCGCACTTTTACGCTGAGAGATGCCAGACTTTATTTCTCCCGACCAGTGGCCCCCAAACAGCCCAGATATGAACCCCGTGGATTATAAGATCTGGGCTGTAATGCAAGAGCGGGTCTACGAGAAACGTGCAAATGACGTTGGCGAGCTGTGTCAGCGCCTGTTGAGTGTGTGGACAGCATTGGACAGAACGTCATAGACGAAGCGATAGATCAGTGGTGTGCACGACTCACCACCTGTGTACGAGCAAAAGGGGGCCATTTTGAGCACCTGATGTAAAATAGACTTGAACTGAATGTTAGTACTGTGACTTAACATTTTGAGTCAGTTTTGAATTGAATATGACCTTGTTGTCCAACCAAAGTAATGGCAGAACTGCTCACCGCACATCACTTTCACAACGACAGCAAATAGGCACCGAGCGGTTTGGTGAAGCACAGCGCTCTGCTGCGATAAAATAAACTGTCTACCATCCTCTACTCAGCTGCAGTGATGGTAGAAAGCAAGCAGGCGGCATACATTTATTCCCCTCCCGTTCTTTCCAGTTGACTCTGGCTGTTGGTGATGTTGCCCACAGCCAGAGGTGTAATCAGAATGCTGCGGAAGTGACCAATGTCAATCATGACCACAGCAGATGGTCAAAAAATTAAGCATACACAGTTCACTACCCCACGGTAACTACGTATGCCTTAACTGTCTGTTCAGCTGATCCGGTAGTAATTGACACGTAGAAAGGAGGAAGACACATAGTAAGTTGTTACATTAATGTTATGCTGCTCCACCGTGAGATCTATGCTATTTACAGGCTGTCTGTGGGCTGTGACATTAACCAGTTCCCCACATTGCATCGTGCAGTTGTGGCAGCAGCTCTCTCTGCACATGTAAGTTGACAGGTTATAACATATTCCCACTAACGTATTTACAGAAACATACACCAGTGGATCACCCACCAACACCCTGAACTAAACTTTGCTGTCCTGGTAGTACACCAGACAAGGCCTTTACATCTTGTCAGTGAGTGTCATGAATATACTGGCTGCCTACCTATCTACCAGCGTGGCAATATCTCAGCCCGACACTAAAATCAAGCTGTCAACCCAACCACAGTGAGCGACCAGCTTGTAAGTCAGTCACTTCACCGATCACTGCACCCAAGTGTCAATGAAGAACTGCGTTCAAGATGCTACCAGCGTTGTCTCTCAACCACCCACCAGCTACACCCAAACTTCAAATAAAATTCAAATTTTATGAAGCGAACTTCAAATCTGAAAACAAACCAATTTTACATCCCTAACTAAAACACATACATAATAGGCCTATAACATATTTACTGTATTCATCTGGTTGAAAACAGTACAAATGCAAACCTTTCTACCTCATCAAAGTCTCTGATAGACGTCTACATAAAAAATAGTTTGGTTTAGAAAAAGAATATTGTACTATTTGTTACATAAATCACTACATAATTAAGTTATAATCCATCATCAATATGCTTTAAACACAATTACTGAAAAATTATTTGTTTTAAACAAACATTAGCTAATTTTGTCTTAAAAATTCAAGCCACAATGGTTTCAGTGTTAACTGACATTGATTTACCTCACTGCAGAGAAATTCACGAATGCTTGAACGAAGCACTTTTCTTCCGTCGGCAGTGCGTGAGTAGGGCGTTTTGCCAGCACCTTTTAACTGGACCTCCCAGCTCTCATCACTACCATTCACTATTTCACCAAGATAGCTGTCATACAATTTACACATCATCAAACAGTAAAAACCAGTAAGTTGATAGAATTCCAGTCAAAGAAAAAATATTAACAGCATAAGAACAAATAGTCAATAAGAAGCCCCAACAAACAACAACTACTATTAAAGAACAGCCAATGTATAAAATAAACAGTAATATCTTATTCACTACATTCTCACAGATCAATTATTCCTGAATACAATGACCATGAGAAAAATTTATTTTAAATATTTTTTTAAAAATAATATATATTTCAGATCACCCTGACAGATCAGTCGATGTCGTAGACATTGATGGCATTAGTGAATCTGGTGGTAAATACGATCATCTTGCTGGTTTCATAGCCAGTGCAATTTCAAGATACGCCATCAATACACATAGTATATTTCTATTTTAAGTTCTCCGTCAATTTAGAATTTGGTCATTTAAAACTAAACAGAAAGCACAGCATACATGGCAGCACCATCTCCAAGCTGGCCGGCAAAATAACCAAACTGATGTCCACAGTAACAGTGTGCAGCCGGCTCAGAACCTGACAGCAAACGATTACCGGAGAAAAACTCAGCGAAATCAGGTCTCTGCAGTTCACTTTCAGGCAGACCAAGCAGACCCATTGCATCAGTGGAGTAGACAACTGTCTTTGGATTTTTCACTGGAGTTGTTGAGACCCTTGAGAAGCATGCTCCTCTCACCTGCCGCTGAGATGTGTCACGTGACTCGTCAACAGGTAACTCTCGGAGTGCTACATTATCAAATCTCAGGTGTTCAAGCGTGACATCTAACGACGGCCGGTTAGTTGCATACTCAGACATATCACGGCTAGAAAAAGCTGCAAATAAATGTGAAAATAATCCTGATAGCCCCTGGCGACCAACGCGTACTCTACTTATTATATAATTCATCAAATCATTTGTTTACATCCATGTTTTTTACATATTCTACATACGACTTTTTAGAGTAGTGATGGGCGAAGTTATATATTTATCGAATTTATCGACGATACAAGTGTCGCACCGGTAATACCTATATAATATCAGAGCATGCTACTCGAGGTAATTTACTAAAAATCGCCAATCGTAGATGTCACTACAACTTTCGGAAGTATTCATTTAGCATGAGAATTACAAATGTATGGAACAGCCTACCTTTCTCTGTCGTTACTGCCCCTTCAGTCAACTCATTTAAAAACAGACTTGATAAACATTGGGCATTAC
>Ga0056129_1000458_pt1 | contig 10695 bp, 8 predicted proteins | sample WorMetLIZISLAND1_FD_71118 | JGI IMG/M metagenome (GOLD analysis project Ga0056129, IMG submission 71118) | Marine gutless worms symbiont microbial communities from Max Planck institute for Marine Microbiology, Germany - Olavius loisae LIZARD... ...
GTGGGCCAAAAAGTAAGCCGCAAATTTTTGTCCATATGATCGCCAAATATTGACCGATTTTCAAAATTTTATTACCGGCACATTCTGTGAAAAATTTGCAATAAAGTGGCTACCAAACATTCCACCACACCTTAACTGCGTCGCTACATTACATTGTGAAATATAAATTTTCAAAAATCACACAATAAATATACGTACGCAAAAACTTATCATATGAAACAACTTTTTAAACTAATTTTTATGTAAGTTAAATTGCGTTTAGTTTCAGATACACTTCCAGTGTTTTTAAACACAAGAATACGATACTGTCGTACACGATGGGTTAGAAATTAAGCTCCATACTCTTGTTTACATCTCCAGTCTTCACCAAATACTGACGGACTTTACAGATTTATATTTCACAAGCTAGTGTAGCGACGCAGTTACGGTGTGGTCACTGTGGTGGTATATTTAGTAACCACGTCATTACAAATTTTCCTCAGAATGTACCGGTGAAAAATTTTTTGAAAATCGGTCAATATTTGGCGAAGGTATGTACAAAAATTGCGTCACACTTTTTTTGGCCCACCTGTATATTATGCTATATCTCACAAACGGTACAAGATAGCGTCAAAGTTATTATAGAACATAAATACGAAATCACATGCGCTCTATCGATCGAACGATGTCATTCCCAATGACCTTGAATGACCCCTGGCCTGGATTTCAAGGTCATGGTAATTTTCAAAGTTGAATACCCCCGTTATCTCAAAAACGGTGCGTTTTAGAGACAAAGTTACTATAGACGCTAATAGGAAACCATTGGCAAGCTATTGAATGGTAAGTTACCACTTTCGATGACATAGTGACCCTGGCACGGATTGCAAGGCTGCAGTATTTTTCGAAATGAAATATGTCAAAACGGTGCCAGATAGAACCATAGTTATTAGTTAGTAACTGAACATTGATTGGAAGTTAATGCGTTCTATCGAATGGTGTAATTTCCAGTGACCTGTACTGTAATGTGCCGCTGATATGTGGTCCCTCGGCAATAACTGAGCTTCTTGTATTACAATTCTGAAGAATGCATGAAATGGATGAACGAATGAATGAGTATTAACCATGAACAGATTCTACCAGTATGTCAAGTTTCATCGAAATCCAGCTAGAACTTCCTGCGCACAGACACGAACAAACACAGACAGACATTCAGATCAAACACATAATTCCTGCCAGGAAGTTGTCAGGGGAGTAGTAAACACTGACTAGGAATTAGGGAAACTGTTCCATATATTACTGTTAGTAACATAATGTTTCGTAACTCTTGAAACATTGCCAGGACGATATGCGAGAGATTCAGTATAAGTATAGTATCACAACCAGAGAATCAGAAATAGGCAATCTGTAGAGGACATTATCTCCGACACCACTGGATCGGAGTTGGGATGAGGCTCACCCATGGAAGTCATCATTTGTGGCAAAAGTCGCCAGTGTAATAGACAAACGCATAGCCGGACGCACGGACAGAATTGCGATACCGCGCTTGTACATGAGCCGTGTAGCAAAAATAGACGATTGTGACTGCGTGTTGAGACGATTAGGTGTTACGTGTTTGGTACAGGTGCTTTAGGCCTACAGAATACAAGAATGGCTGGACCTAGAACCGAGAAAATGCCGAAAGAAAAAACTGATTGCTATTACTATTACTACTCCAAATGTGATAAGGTAATATCTGAAACATCATGTACTACTTGCATTAACGTACTCTGTATATGTCTTAGGTTTAGCAGTATGTCAGCGTAAGTTTAGTTTTGTTTTGCATGGAATTATTTTTACTGTATCGTGAAGAAGCTTGCAATACACTTGTCACGAACGCCCTATTGATAATGGATATAATATTCCTGTTCATCCTTATTGTCTGATAAATAGAAACCGAATCTATTCTCCCACAGTGGTCAGATGCAGGCCTATTTACAGGCCTGTAAGTCTCCAGAATGCATGACTAACGAGTTCAATTTCCGTGAAATTTCCAAAAAAATCTCTAGGTAATAGCTCGAACCCTTAATAGAGACAGGAGCGACCTCGTCCCAAATGCATCCACCACGACCTTTGGTCGCACCTTTGGGAGCAAGCGCTCCCAGGTGTCAAGTAAGACAGTCTACAGATCCTCTGCGAAACACGTCGGTGCCCATGACCGCGAGTTTTTAGTTTAGTTTATATCATAGTTTTGAGCAGTAAATAGTACAGTTATTGAGTTACTGTACTTGTTGGTAGGAAGACTCGTGCCCATTTCGTCACGAACCGGCAGCTCTCGGCACTGAAGTAGTGTGTAAATTCTGGCGAGAAGGACGGTGCTCCGATGATCATTGTAAATTTCGGCACATGCATATCAAAGTAAGTAGCTTTTAATTACGGGCCGTGGTATGACAAAACGTACACCAAACATAATACACAAACCGTGAAACTCGTTTATATTGTTGATACAATGAATGTTCAAATGCTGAGAATAGTTTCAAATGACAGATGCTGTAGGCTAAGACGGTGACGTCACTGCTGTAACGTCGTGTTCGAAGGCTATCCATTCAGTCGACAGTCTCTCAGCTTCAGACAATTTAAGTTTAATTTTCGATGTTGTGTTCGCAAAAGCTTCATTTTTTCTAGCGATAATTGTCTAGTAGGCTAAAAGAAATCTTAAGTTTGTTTAGTTTTTGATAACATTTGTTACAGTTGGACGCAAATTTTATTTCAAAGTTTTTGCTATTATTGTAGAAGAGCGGTGTCTGTACTGTCATATAATTTTTTGCCTTTTTTGCTGGTTCTTAATATGATGTGTCTTGACTTGAGTGACTATGATGGTAATGCCATGGATGTGCGTGACTGCGCTGTTTATTGGTGTTTTAATGGCCACAGAAAGATCGTTCGAAGATACCGTGCTACTGGGAGACCCACGGTGGCTGTACGAAAGCGCATTGTGTGTTCATGCACAGGTCCAGCAGGAAAACAGAATCAGCAGGTATGTGCCAAGATGCTTCGACAGTAACTATGTACAAAACTGCTTTATGAGTAGTTACAGCTTAGACTGTTCGGTTCTAGCAGGTGCACGAAACTTAGGGCGGATTGCAAGAACGCTGCTCAACACTTCAGTCTAGCTAACTTGAGCACACTTAGTGTGAAAATCGTTGCAAGAACACAAAACCTGCTCTCAAGTCAAGATGAATCTCCACTCAAATGTTGTGTGACGAAATCAGCCACTCAAATCTCCACTCAGTTGAGTGGCACTCAAGTGAGTGGAGATTTCAGATTTGAGTGGCATTCTTGCTATTCGCCCTCAGAGCTGACTGCGTTAAAACGACTAGCCAGCTTGGTAGAAACTTGTTTTCCGGGGCAGTCTTACATGTATACTAGGATACCGGTCCAGGCAGAAGGTGCGGCGCGAACTGAGAAGCTTGGTCACTAATGGCAGACTGTTGAGTGTGACGTACAAACATCAGTCAATCAATGAATACGTTTATTTCAACCCCGTAGCAACAGAGACAGTCAGTATTAACAACGACGTGGAGCGAAGACGGTGTTGAGTCTCGGAGTTAATAGACACGGTACAACGTAACTGCTCTGTGAAGATATTTAGACAGCAAGTTTGAAGTGGATTCGCTCATATGCTTTCAATCAGCATTATAGTTGACAAAGTAGCGCAGTGCGTGATTAAGTCGTACTTTGACGAAGACTCTGCATCTGCGTTCATCGTTGACTGAAGCCGCTGTCAGACGCGTACTAAACTTTTTGGTGAAACAGTGGCATCTAGTTTTTTCAGGCGCTAAGCCCATAGCAGACACAACGTGAAAAAGGACAAATTTGACCTTACAGCAACTTCAAGGTCATCGAGCCGGCTAAAATCTGTAGTCAGTTGGTTTTGTTCTGTTTCAGATAGGCCTGCGTCTTCTTTACTTCTACCGCTAACACTGCCGACACAGCATACATTGCCTCCTCCATATAGACGCAGCGATCCACCCTCGCGACTATATGCCAATTCTTCTGCCAGTAACCGTCATCAGACTACTTCTGCGCCCTTTTCACCAGGTACTGCTCTCTCTGTCTTTGTCATGTGTACTGTGTAGTTTAGTTTAATTTTAACACGTACGATGGCAGCGTGTCTGTCTACATCCGAGGTGGCGCAAAACGTTTCTTAGTGAAGACTATTTCTGAATGTTAACTGGTCAATATTCAGTTCATCTGGATGTCGGACCGACAGGAAGTTACGCTGGGTGTCACGTGCATTATCTATGGTCAGTTGTCCACATGCCACAAAAAAAACCTTCTCGCTTCAGTTCAGATCGATCGACTTGAGTTCTTGAGTGCTCAAAGATGTACACTGTATGTGGTTTTGTTCTGTTGCAGTTGCGTCTTCTTCGCTTTTACCGCTAACACTGCCGACACAGCGGCCACGAGGACGCACTGGACAGCCGTGCCCGTCACCCGTTCCTCCTCCGTACCGTAGCCGTTCGCTTGCGCGACCATGTGTCACTACTTCTGCCAGTAACCGTCAACAGACTACTTCTGCGTCCGTTTTACCAGGTAGTCCTCTCTCTATCTTTGTCACGCGTAGTTTAGTTAATTTTAACACGTACGCTGCCAGTGCCAGCGTCTTTATCATCCGAGGTGGCGTACAACGTTTGTCAGTGAAGACTATTTTCTGGTCAATATTCACATCATCTCTGGATATCGGACGGAAACGATTTTATGCTGGGTGTCCATTCGGGGCCAATTGTCCACATGCCACCAAAACCTTCTCACTGCACTTCAGATTGACTTGAGTTCTGTTTGTTTTGCTCGAGAGATCAAAAAGTAGGGCATAGGTCTTCTAGAAATTTTGCACCGTATCTGCGTCAGAAATCTTTCAGCTATACCGAAATTAGCATGATCACCGATGGACAAAAAGAGAACACAATCTCACGTGCATGCTGCCCTTCTCTGCCATCAAACTATACCTTCGTATCTTACTTGTCTACTCTCGCCATATAGGCAGTCGCATGTTCTGTCAGACCTACTGTCAACACAGTCTTCACAGAGTCTTCGGTTCTCGTGCTGCGCCCACACCGTTTGGAACAGTCTTTCCTCATTTGTACGCACTGCTGACAGTTTCACTAGTTTTAGGTCTCAGCTCAAAACTTATATGTTCTCAAGACATTTGTAGCCGGTTCGCTGTCCGCGCCTCTGATACCCTTACCAGGTCTTTCGCGCGTTATAAATTCGTTACTTACTTAGTTACCTACTCACTTATTTACTAACATGGCGCTCTTGCTAGGGGTCTTAAAACACGCACTGCTGTCGCGCGCTTACCTTAGCGTTAGCTAGGCTTTCTTGTTATGCTGTCTGTCCATTACGATGCGGTAGTGTATCACAACGGCTTAACATTGTCGAATTCTTTCAGCGCCTGATTGCCCATCATTTCAGTTTTTATGATCTAAGGGTCACACTCAACGGGGGCGACGAATACAGGCGGGGTATAAAATAATTCTCTAATTCTAATTCTATAATTCGTGATTTTCGACCAGTAAGTCGCTATGTCTCGGAAACGGTGCATTACAGAGCCACAGTTACTGTTGACCTTTTAGATGAAATCTTATGTTCTCTATCGAACCACATGGTCTCCAATGACCTTCAATGACCTTGAAAGGCCATGTCAACACCTGCAAGATTTTTAAGGGCCAATGTCTCAAAAAATAACGGAGATATCGCCCATTACTGTATTAGAACGATCAGAAGTTGTCTACCCTAAAACGTCTATTTTTGTGATTATATTTGAAACATTGTTCAAGGTTATTACATGTCGCTCAGCTCCTAATTCACAAAGAAGTGCTAATATCTCGGAAAAGGTCTCAGATAGAACTATAGTTTCCATTGAACTTAATAGGAACGTATATATTCTGAATCGAACCACGTGATTTTCGATGACCTTGACTGGCTTAGTGGCTTCGGAGGTCATTTCAGCTTTTAGCAACCCTTTTAAATGTAATAACTGGAATACGTGGCATTTGTTTACCATGAAATGGCGAATATGAGATAGACAGTCACGTGCGCTGTAAAAGTGTAACATTTGTCAATTTATTGTTGTATTCTTGTAGGTTTGACTTGGGATGATCCGGACCCTTGTGATCCATACAGAAGAAATCAGCTTTCACCGAGCAGTGAGAGACAGTGATGAGTACCAGGAAGTGCTTAAAAACGTTCAGAAGACGGCTGGCGGTAGCGTAAAACAGATTATAAAGGTATGCACGAGGGATGGAGAGATCAAACGACGCGTGATATTATAATTTCCGGGGCCATGATCGGCCATCATGCAACGTGATAATAATTTGGTGGCTCAGGGGTTATGTTTGACAGATCCTGCCCAAAATGAACACCTGCCAGAACAAGGCATCTTGGGATGTTATGCGACTTGGTCTGAATCAAGCAGTTTCTAGTTTTTTTTATTTACGTTTCCTAAAGTCATTTACTTTGTTATTTTTACTTTATTGATTCAGCTGTACGTGTGTGTATATCGCGGCAGATTGAGCGGATCGAAAATCACAACCTGTGGAAGTCGTACATGGTTCACAAGGATACTATGCTCAAAACCAGTGATACCAGTGCGCCGACTGAGCGACTGTTATGGCACGGCACCGCCATTGCCGCACTGGATAACATATGCTCTTGGGGTTTCAACAGAAGCTACTGCGGCAAAAACGGTATACTTGCATTTTCCCCCGCGTGATGTTACGTACACTCTGGAGCATAAAAATTGCACCCTCCTTATTGGTTCAATAACTTTGCAAAATTATATCATACTATGATAATTTTGACATAAAGATGCACACAACACTATCCCATCACCTGTTTGTTTGATATTCTTTTGTGAAACTGAAAAATGAGAAACAGCTTATCACATTTGAAACGGCGTCTGATTGAAATGCGATTAGGCATTCAGCGAAGTGTCATTGATCATGCGATTGACCAATGGCGAGTTTGCCTCAATGCACGCAGCTATATGCGGTAACAGTTAAAATGATGACCAAACATAGCTAGATGCAAGCATGAAGGTTGGACATGCAGTAGGTAGGTATACTCAGTATACACTGCAACTCGAAATACAAGCAGATCCTAAATATTTCTTTTCCGCTTTCAGCAAGCTATTCTGACGAAAAGTAGAGGACAGAGAACAGAGGAACAGAGGAAGTGTACGAGAAAGATTTTTTTTCTCATTTTACGCGTGTTTGTTATATTTAATATTGCTTTTATGGCTTTTATGCAATGCAGTGTTTAGTTTCCGACTGTACGTGTGCATGTATATTGCGTATACAGCCACAGTCTATGGAGAAGGTGTCTACTTTGCGGTGGATTTCAGCTACTCGGCTCAAAGAACGTATTCTCCGCCAGACTCGAGCGGCGTCAAGTATGTGTTCCAGTGTCGAGTGCTGACTGGCCAGTTCGTGGTCGGCTCACCAGGCATAAAGGAACCGCCACAGCGTCCTGGCACCAAACACCGCTATGACTCAGTCACCAACAACGTCAACGATCCAAAAGTCTTCGTCGTCTTCAAAGACACGCAGTGCTACCCGGAATACCTCGTCGCTTTTAAGGGTTAAATCCTGAAACTAAACCAGACTTAGATGACGTTCAGATTTGTGTAGGCCTAGCCGTAGGCCGCCGAGTATTAGTCATGCACCGTCACTGCGCCGTCACTGTGTCGGTCCAGTCAACACAAAGGCTTGTCACTAAATTGCGTTACTTTCTCTGGCGCGTTTCGGGAGGACGTGCTCCTACTCTGCACAAAAACCAGTATTGCTATGGACAATTGGACATGCATGATCGGTTCCGGGTGAATTGTCACATTCAGTGATCAACATGACGTTAGTAGCATCCTGAACCGACTGCATCTGTGGACATTTTTGAAGCTCTTAAGACTGAGTCAGGAAATTGTCGTCATCGTGGTCCGCCTGCTGGTGCTAAATTAGTGATGCACTGCACAGTTCATATAAAGATGTCTTAGAGTATCATCAATTCATTATCATGATACGTATCTTGATACAAAAAAGTGTCAAGTATACAGTATTATGACCCAGTTCACATAATATACTCAAAATGTCCACAATCGGCCGAAACGCAACATGTTTGGTAGAGTATCAGTATCACTGATACATTTCAGGTGTATCAGTACCATAAATACATGACTGTGATACATTTACTAGAATTCGTAACTTTTTATTGGCAAGCAGCATGATAATGTCGACGTTATCGACACTTAACGGCAGTTATCTTACAGTTTAGGCGTACTTTTTGATGCAAACTGTATGTCAGATTGTTTGTATTATTGTGTATGCTGTTTTGTGTTTTTTTTGTGTCAACGTGTGTTGTTGGCTTCAACTATGGAGCTTGCTGTGGTTTTTCAGAAGTATCAGCAAAGTATCAAGAATCACGATACTTTTACAAGAAAGCCTAGCTAACGCTAAGGTAAGCACGCGAGAGCGATGCGTGTACGAAGGCCCCTAGCAAAGAAATCTACGTCAAATCAACGCAAGGAACATAATGCCGAAAAGTACATTCGGTGGGTTACAACGCTGTCGCTTACCATACGGGCCTATCTTCATTCGTTTAGCTGTTGTTGCCTCCCAAATCTGCAAAGTCGCGCGCAATTATCTGGAAATTCGATCTTATACAGTTCAAGGTCATCCAAGGTCATCGATCTTGGTGTCAGTCGAAAGCGCATATGCAACTTCATATTAGTTACTATTAGTAACTTTGGACGTATCTCCTACAGTTTTCGAGATATTGGCGCAGTAAGCTTCAAAATAGCTTGTTTTTCCCACCCCACCCTTGTTTGAAGCCGCCTAGCGGAGGAACACCTAGCAATATCAACATAATCTATACATCGATGAAAAGTACATTTAGTGGGCAACAACTTTGTTGCGGACATTACAGGTCTATATCTTCATTCGTTTAGTCGTTGTTGCCTCCCCAATTTTGCATGATTTTTAATCGCGAAATCATGCAAAATTCCGACATAATTCGACTTTATAGCAGTTCAAGGTCATCCAAGGTCATTGACCTTGGTGTCAATCGAAATCTCATATGCTACTTTCTATTAGTCATTAATACTAACTTTGGCCGTAATGCTGCCGTTTTGGAGCTATTGACGCTTAAATGTAGAAAATGGCTGATATTCCCCACCCCACTCTTGTTTAGCGTCCCCGCTCAGGGGGACCCATTAGAATTTCTACATGAAACTTATCCCACAAAAACTAGAGGGATGGGCTACCGTACGGTGAAAATTTCATGATCCTATCTTCAACCGTTTTTGTATGAATCACCCGTGTGTGGGACGGACGGACAGACAGACGGACGGGGTAGCATAAATAGCGCGCTAAGCATATATATTATACAGTGTACGCCATATGCTGTCGCGTGTTAAAATATATCAGTATCATGATACAGTTCTGAACCAAGTATCACGACACAATTTAGAACTATTATACCCAGCACTGTATAGGGACAAATGCGTCTCATACTCTCATTTATTAGTGACAGTCAGCTAGTGAAGTTTATTGTAAACAACAGTGTCCAGACAGGGCAGATGCTTTCACCTGTTGGTTGTATTGTATTGTAATATCGTGTATCAAACCCAGCGAGAGAATTATGCGTTCTTGCTTTTCTACGTGTGCTATATTAAGTTGACCATGCTCAGCTTTTGAGTCCACGTTTTACCCTTTGACGTCCGCTGTTGTCATATGGGTACAGCTATAAAGCATCGTATGCCAGACCGCTTGAAGCCGTCACTTGTAATTTTTGACATCTGGGCACTCTGACGTTCAAGGCTGAGCGTCAGAGTGCCCAGATGCCAAAAGTTACAAATGGCGGCTTAACCCAGTCTGGCACAGGATGCTTTATAGCTGTAACCATGTGGCAACAGTCGTCAAAGGGTTAAACTCTTGTCATATCATATCGTATCGTATGCCCATTGCTGTCAGTTTTATGACGAATAAAGATTATTATATGTGATACTAGAAAGGCACTTAATAGAAGGCACATTCTCTATGAATTAAGGGCCGACCTGTATAATTCATTGCGTGATTGTGGTTAGTCATCTTGCCGAATATTTTAGAGGCGGTCCGGCAGTTTTAACATTAAAATTGGGGCTCTGGTGGCTCGGCAGTCGCCACCCGACGTGGGGTGGGTCGACCAAATTGCCAAATTTAGTAGCTTTAGGTTGCACGACGGTTTATGAGCACCTAGAACAGGTTGAAGATGGTGCAGACTGCATAGAATCGGGCAGCTAAAATCAGACTCGCTTGCTTTAACCGTTATGTCAACAATGTCAATGTCAACATAAATTTATATAGCGCAATTTCACGCAACGCATCTCAATTGCGCTCGATGCATTAGTATCTCGCGAACAATTTCGTCTTTAATGTGCGCCGAAAGAGTTAACCGTTCGATGTCGTCGGCAGTGGTCGAATTACGGGGAGGTCTGAGGGGGCCTGGCCCCCCTAAAAGGCCTGGTGGCCCCCTCGAAACGCCTGGTTTGAGAGGGTACAAGGGGGCCTCTAAAAGGCCCCCTTGAAATAAATCAGCCGTCATCATAACAAATTACACAACATAACACATTCGTTTACCGGGTATTATAAATTGACAAAACGCAATTAAACAACATAAAAGTTGGCTGGTGGAAAAGTTAGTAGCTAG
>Ga0056129_1000459_pt1 | contig 10684 bp, 9 predicted proteins | sample WorMetLIZISLAND1_FD_71118 | JGI IMG/M metagenome (GOLD analysis project Ga0056129, IMG submission 71118) | Marine gutless worms symbiont microbial communities from Max Planck institute for Marine Microbiology, Germany - Olavius loisae LIZARD... ...
GATTAAAAAATTAATCACTCAACAGCTCTAGTTAATACAGCAAGCTGCAACATGTAATATTAATAAATAATAAGAGACATCTTAAAGGTTCACGACGTTGTCAAATTTTCACTCCACTGATGCTAGTGAAATGATTTGTCATTTTCGTCCAGTAATTTCCCTGACATACATTATATCTTCAGAGATGTTGGCGTCAGAAAAAGTCATAAAAGCTATAAAAGCAACGCAAACACAAATTAATAATCAAGCAATGTCGTACAAAACCAGAGACGGAGCCAGGTGTTTAAAAGACGGGGCACACAAAAAACTGGACTTACCAAAGGCCTTTCACAAGCTCCGTACGCACAAGTTTGGCGGGGAGTCCGGGGGCTCTCTCTTATCCAGAAAAAAATGAATCTGGGATTGGCAGAGATGCAATATCCCGCTGTCTTGAGGGGCTAATATATAAGACTTTCTGTACTGTTAAATCACCAAAACAATTCCTGCCCCCCCCCCACCTCACCATCACTATTTCTATGCAAACTTGCACAAATTACGAGACCCATGGGAGGTATGTACCCCAGACCCTCCTGTGGCATTCACAATTATTACTCAGCTTGAGCACGATGGTCAATGATGGTTCCATCATTATTATCAGAACTGCTAATAGTCAATGATGGGCACCTCATGGTCGAGTGGATTGACGGTGATGTTGAGTGCCGAGTTGTCCCACTCCATCTCCTGCCTGTCTTCCATGTTCACCTCCACCGTGCGCTTCTGCGTCGAGCGGATACGAGCGACGCCGAGTATTATGAGGAACACAAGGAACCCAATGCAGACAACGGCAACCACCGCCACTCCGGTGCCTGTCACGTACAGTCACGTGTCGTTCAGTCGTCAGCGTTCTCAACAACTCTACTGAAACTGACTGTTACTATGTTGTCAGCAACGTAACTGCAAACGTTCTGTGTTGTGCAGTAACACTGAGACAATGTATTAACGTAATCCATAACAACCACATGCCATTCATTTTGAGAGTTAAGTGTTTGACAGTGTGCAATGAGCTGCGAGGCTGATACCTGATGACTGAGTGTTGTGCTTCAGTTTGTCTGACATTTTGATGCTGTTCTGGTCGATGCTCGGTGCATTGTGGGACAGTCTGTCGACACCGACAGCATGACCAACGACCGGCTTCTGCTGCTCTGGATCATGATGCACCACGTTCAGCTGACAACACACATACCACACAACAACAGACTGGTCAGCTCCAACACTTGTGACTACCTGAACATTACCGAACGTTCAAAATCCGCAAGATATTTCAACAATGTCCTTGTGTCACTCACTCACTTGACTTTTCTGTATAAAATTCTGAACGAACATGTGGCGGTGCCGATGAATCAACTGGATCTGGTTCTGTGTGATAGACCTGTCAGAGGATCCACTACTAAACAAAGACTAAAGATACCTCGTTGTGCTTCAACTCAGTTTCAGAAATCCTTTGCTGCAAGAACTATTACTGAGTGAAACTCATTACCAGACTCCATCACCTCATTGGTTTCGGTATCATCCTTCAGAAGCCATCTGTCTGCTGCATCATGCCCGTAGGCGTGCACACTCCATTGCCGAAATATCTGTCAGGAGACTGGCAATTATTATCCAGATCCAGAGACACAAACATAGGCAGACTAAGAAGCACAACAGGCCCAGATGCTTCACTGCTGGCAGTCAAAAGTCACCAACCCAAAGGTCCTTGTGCCAGTTCAACTCAAGTCTCACTGAGCTCAACTGACCACATCGACACTGCGGTTCCATGTTTATGTACTTCGCACTAGAGACCACACAGTTCTCAAAACTGTGTGCAGTGATCATCGACCTGAAATAGAAGATAATAAAGTAGTTCAGCTCAGTTCAAGGCCAGTAGACCAGGTTGCTGATATGGAGAGAGAAGAAGAGGAAGGATAGATCCAGGGAAGAGAAACAGGGACATTACTCTTGAAGTTGTTGCACTGACACAACACAAAGCAGACAAAGAGATGGAAGGACACATGGAGAAATTGAAAACACAACGCCTGTGCAGACTTCGGCAGAAGCATAAAAATACTTCATACGATGAAGTACAAATGTTTCTCTGTTATCACATGGTCATAACTTCCCGTCTAGCCACACCATAGACACGCAGATAAATATACTTGAGTGATAGACAAAGGAGCTGCTTAAACTCCTCGTACCTGCACTTGATACAATGGCATCAAAGGCTGCATCTCTCGGGCTTGAGGTGAACTGGCAGAAGACAGAAGTCCAAGCTTTGGGCAGCAGGGAGGACGTACCATCAACAATCACAGTTCTAGGTTAGGAGGTGGCAGTGGTTGAAGAGTTTGTCTAACTCGGCTCCCTGGTCCACTCATCAACTCAAAGCTCACCTGATATCTCACGTCGCAATGCTATCACGCGTGCGGCTATGCAAAACCGAGATAATCGGATCTGGAAGTCAAGAATCTAAAGCTGTATGATACTTGTACTGTACTTACATTCTGCACATATTCCTGAATTGCTCTGAAAGCTGAGCAGTTACCAAGAGAGATGTACTCAAGGCTGATGCTCTTGATCAATAATGTCTGCGAAAGCTGTTATGAATCAAATGGTACCACCATGTGCGGAATGGTGAGGTGAGACCGACGACAAAGCAACCACACCAGATGAAACAGATGCCAAGAAGATCTTAACAGCTTCCTCCCTTGGAGAACTGGAGACCACCAGGATACCCTCGTACTACACGGATGAAGACTATCCAGCAGGACCTGAAATCCAGTAACCTCTCCACGAATGAAGCAATTGACATGGCTCAGAATCATCCACTCTGGAGACTGATGTCTATGTTTGGCGCTATGCACTCCTAGTGGTGCATGCCAGAAATGAAAGGGAATGTACGTGGGAATTTTCACAGATCATAGCCTAATGTAAGCAGCTTCGTGTACCTGCACGGTCAGCTGGTTGCTAGCGTAACGATCCTTCAGTTCAACACAAGTCAGACGGAATATACGACTGTTGACGTCCTCTGGTCGACGATGCACAAAGTGTACTCCACGCAACACTTCCACATAATCCGCAGACCTTCCCTCACCTACAACAAATAGTATGCCACTTCAACTGTCCAGAGTTTAGAAACCAAAAATCTTTCTGACAGAGATTCAGAAAAGCTTTGACTGATTCACATAAGTAACAACTTTATTGTTACTAAAAGCAAGAATTTACTGTCATACTTACAACAGAGCCACGCCACCACTACAATACTACTCATTCAACAGTAACTCGGTGATGTTCATTTACCGTAGTTTGTTTGCTAGTGCTGTTGAATTAAGACGCTGACTTTAATGCGTTACAGAATTAATCATGATTATTATTAAACGAACGGATTAACGTGGCGTTTAGTACAAAAACTACAAGGACAAGTTAATAAATAACGCCGTTAAAAAAATTAATGCACATTCACAAACTCTACGAAGTAGGAGTTCCAATCCTCAATGAAACTACGATTATTTGACAATCGATTATAATATGCAGTTAATTATTATGCTGCAGCTGCAGAATTACTGTAGTACTGCAATTTTCAGCTGACAAGATGATAAATTGTTTCACGGCAAGTTTGAGTGATCACATCTTGTAGATGAGACGTACAGTTGTCTGTTGTTAGCAACCTACCGCATAAATAGACCCGCCGAATTGATGTGTTAATTATTAACGTGTTAATGCACTATTAAAACAATTAATTGCATGCATTAACACGATGAAAAAATTTAATCGTTCAACTGCTCATTTATTTACCAACAGCAATCTACCGTAATGAGCTGTCAGCAGTCTCACCAGTCAAGACAAGTCCGTTTGGAGTCACATCAGAGACCAAGTGGAGTTGTTTCATGAGGTTGTCAGGCAGGCGGAGGTGTTCCATCGTCTCAGTCATCGGTGGGTCCACGCGGACCGTGCACGAGTCGAGCCTTGTCAGTGAGCTAGCTTCAGCAACGTCCATGTCATCGTCAGCATCAGCCTGACCAATCACCGACCACAACATCACACTATAGCAGCAAAGAAGATATCGGCACCGTTCATTCTTGTCGTACACAAAAAAGTTAACCTTTGATGCCCACTATTGCCATATGGGTACAGCTATAAAGCATCCTGTGCCAAACCGGGTTAATTTTTAATTTTTGACATCTGGGCACTCTGACACTGAGCCCTGAGCGTCAGAGTGCCCAGATGTCAAAAATTAAAAATGACAGCTTAACCCGGTCTGGCAGTAAACTGGCACAGGATGCTTTATAGCTGTACCCATATGACAACAGTGGGCTTCAGAGGGTTAACAATGTGTGTGTGTTGCAATGACACACAATGTGGCGCCACATTTGTTTCTTCAGGAATGTCTTCACGGAGAAGACTCGGACCAGACTTCCTGTGCTCTGTGGTTTTCAATTGTGATCCGCTTTTTAATTTTGCTGCTTATTATGTGCCACAGACTAAGTCAGCTATCAGCAAGTGCACATTAGAATTTTTTTTATTGTATGACATCGCAACTGTTTGAAAATCTTTTGTCTGACGTTTGCCTTTTCATCACCCAGTTGTATCTGAAGATTTGTCTGCCAACTTAACCCTTTGACGCCCACTGCAGTCATATGAGTACAGCTATAAAGCATCCTGTGCTAGATCAGGTTAAGCCGTCATTTGTAATTTTTGACATCCGGGCACTGTGATGCTCAGCCCTCATATGGCAACATTGGACGTCAAAGGGTTAACGTTTAGAGAAGCCAGAGTAGAAGTCCACTATGCGGTGTATATTGTAAAGTCTACTGTCGGCCTAGACAAGTGAAAAGTGATGTCATACATCTGAAGTCTTCTCTGCAGGCATCGACAGTATCAGCAGATCACGGAAGATCGCCGTCCCATGAGACACATCGCGCTCCTCACTTACCATCTCCGTCGTTCCTCCGAGCGTCACCACGTACTTGGGTTTCACGGCGGCCGCTTTCACCACCACTCGCACCGGAGCAATCTGCAGCTTGCGACCGTCAGTGCACCTGTCATAAACAGACAAGTAGTGAGTCATTTCACACCCACCTCGTGTCATGAGTTTCCCAGCAAACTAAAAAGAAGCCAAGCTGTCGCTAGGATAGCCGACCATACTGCCTCACAGCAGACTATCTAGTAATTAGCGATTGCTGCTAAATAGCATCTGAACCAGCAAAGACACAAATGAAGTTATTGTTTTAAACCGACTTGTTGGAATACTGAAAACAGCTATCTGGATATCCACACACCTAGAGACAATAGCACTGAATAGTATATCAATAAATCCTTGCTACTTGAAATGTCAAGAAATCCTATATGGTCTCTGGAAAGTGGTCATACTGTAATATGTCATGTGTCAACTCATAGGAAACCACAAACTTACGAGACGTCAGTGGCGAAGTTGACGACCGACTGGCCGACGAGAGGTTTTGTGTGTGAGTTGACGTAGCCGATACGATCGACAAGTTTCTCAACTCCGTGCTTCGTGTGACCGTTGATTGCCAGCCGAGACATGTCACTGTTCATCGACAACGACTGACGACAGACAACAGACACAGTCACAGTCACAGTCTCAATCACAGACAGTGTAGTTTACTGTATGACCAACCAACCAACCACACCTTTCAGCTACTGTCCAAGCACGGCATTACTATCTGTTTGGCCATGTGTGACCCATAACAGCAGATAGTCGACAGAATATGAATCCACACGTCCAGATACCAGCAGGAACGTCCCCCCCCCACCACATTGCATGGTCACGGAATATGTATGACAAATCTGCCTTCAGAAGTGCCGCAATTGCCACATACAGTATATCTGGTAACCATGTACAAATTCCAGCACGACTTCAACATTGGTAAATATATAAGTCTTACGCTAAAGTATTCATCTGATTGACATGTGCTCAGTCTGTGATAATTCACGGCACTGGTAAACCCAGTGTTTAATGCCAGCGTAGAACTCACGATAACCTTCGTGTGCTATTCGCCTGTGCTGAAATGACAACATACCTCAAACAGGGCACATCCACAAAGTACGTCTTCAAAGTTTGGTCTAGTAAGTAAACTCTTATTTTCAACTGAAAAACTTTATTCCGTGTGAGAGCAAAATTCAGTCCCAGAACAAAACACAAGTACACGATCTCACCATTCCAGTTTCCATCTCGTTGATGGCGTGGAAGTCGAGCTTCTGTTCACAGCTGTTGATGCACTGAATGACGTGGTCTGCCTCCGTGTGATTGTTCAACACCATCAGGCCTGCCAGCGCTCCATGAAAATGCTGGCTCAAGCGGTGTCCCACGCCTGACAACGCAACAGCGGTGGTACATCCACAATCTACTTTTCACCAACCATTTACTGTTTCCGGTGACATGCGTACGTGACCCGCAAACACATGGTAATGTGAATTAATGTAATAATTATGATGACAATGTCTAAAAAATTTCTTACAAACGACCTTAAGCATGCACAGATAGCATATTGGATTGGATTATGCAGTGTTTTACGTCCCCGCCAACACAGTACAGGTTATATGGGAGACGGTTTTTACAGGTCCAAAGATCCAATCAACAGTATCAGAGTACTGAAGGAACAAATAGTACACAGACAAATCAAACATACAATAAACAGACAGGAACACAAAACACAGCAAGTTCCCTAGTCCACACTAATATGGGGTGACTAGGGGACGGCTCCCACAGAGGGCAGGGTTGCCTGGCCTGAGCGGCTGTGGGGCTGCCGCCGCAGTACCCCCCCCCCCATAAATAGCATATGACTTAAGTAACAAACCGCAAAACTGCTTAATCCTGCAAAAAAACTAATTCATCTAACGAAACAGCATTATGTACAAAGTCATCCATCGCAAGTTGATAAAATCTGCAGAACATCGATACCCCGTTCCATAACGTTATTGATCGGCCCTATTGTTGCTTGTAAAAAGCAATTTAATCACGTGAATGCAATGCACAGTTACTGTGCACGGGCATCAAAAACACCATCCAATAAACACAAATATGGATACCATAAAAAACAATTGTACCTTACAGTTATTTGACCACCAGCATACAAGCGCTGAGTTGAGTTAGGTTTAATGTCCCATTCGACATGCTATAGATCACTTCATAGAAGATACGTATTTACAGGTGTTCATTTCATCAAACTGTCGAGTGGAATTGAATCGCCAATTCATCATCACAAATCGAATAATAAGAATGATACACTCGCTGGTTGCATAGCAGTCTACATTAGCACCGTAAACATTTCGATCAGCTCACAGGTTTAGTTTACTAGATTTGGATTTATGTCAGTTGGTTCAAGACAGAATGGACATATATGGTCATACCTTCCCAGCATGCTCCAACGACGAGTCGTGAGCCGTGTGCTCTCTTGGTGGGATGCAGCGGCCAATCATCGATTACCGCCGAGTTATGCTTGTCAGCGACGAACAGACGTCCATCGACATACAGTCTCACCTAGCACAGACAGTCGACAATATAGGATATGATACAACACCATAGAGAGAGTTTAACATGCACTGACACTGTGATGTGGTCAGCTTCGTCTAGTACATGTAACCACAAAATAAAAATTTAAAAAAAAACAAAAACTAACTGTGCTGATGTGCTACCAAGAATCTACTCACTAATCACTCACTATCTCTGAACAGCACTCCTATGGTCAAATGCCCACGGTTCAGTACCTGTGGGAAGTCGACGCTGATAGCGTAGTGGTGCCACTGTCCGTCGCAGACCTGAGCCAGCTTCCAGCGCCACTCGGCCGGCTTGAACGTGTTCAGATCCACGCCGTGGTGAGGCTCTTGACGCAGCAGCAGCACCAGGCGACAGTTGTGAACGAACACTGCAAAGTGGTGACGATTCATGCCTGACAACAACAACAACTAAACCATCGTTAAACACAACTCGCATAAGCTAGTACTCTTCTAAACATTACTCCGATGCACTGCTCTCGTCTTTGGCTTGTAACGCTACGACAGAGAAACACTACTAGTCGTCAACAGCCTCCACAGTGGTCAGTTGTGGAGTTCTGGGATAGTCAGATCGACTGCTTCAGTTCATGACAGCCGGTGGGAGTCGACGTCATTCTGCCGCAACTTTCCCAATTTAATGTGGTTTGGAACCAGCTCACAATATGCTCAGACTTAATTTTTTGTTCCAAACATTAAACGGCATATACGAGGGGTGATCAAAAAGTTCTCGGCCTGACCTAGTTCTGTACAGAATAAAATTAAAATAGTATTTGCTTCTTATAGTAGCAAGGCTCAGAACATGACATGTGGACTGTGATTTTTGGGCTATGAATATTTTGTGCATTTCAGTGTATGAACATAGTGTTTGTCAGTCAGATGATGTCGAGAATTATGCTAACACCAGAACTGTGCACAAGTTTCTGCAGAACTTCTCTAACGATACCGTCGTGACCTAGTATAAGTTTATTTCACAATCACAACTCATTATTCACGATGAAACGTGGATCCACCACTTTGATTCAGAGTCAGAACAACAAAGCATGCAATGGAACGAACGAATCGGTCAAAATTGTCATTTCATTACACTGTGTAACTCCGGTTTTTTCCATGTCATATGCAAACAACTGATGACCGCTAAAATGCACAAAATATTTATAGCCCAAAAGTCCTATTGTGCATGATGTGTTCTAAACATTGCTAGTATAAGAAGCAAATAATATTTTAATTTTATTCCGAACAGAACTAAGTCAGGCCGAGAACTTTTTTGATCGCCCCTCGTATCAGTACACCAGGAGTAGTAGCAGCAGCAGTATTTTCTAACTCAGACGACTGAACATACAGCTAGTATAGCATCAAGCTGCCGACCTTCAGCGTCGGAGCTACACATGACGTGTTGTTTCACTTGATCGTCAAGACCGTGCTCGTGTTTCAACCATGTTGAGATGGTCAACTGTTTGCCGACTCCCGTGTCACCGAACACATCGTCCTTCTTCACGTCAACCGCGACCGATCTTCCGTCGAACTTCACCACTCCGTTCTCCAACACGTCGCTGGGTGCCGCCAGTTTCAGAACGTCGACAGCATCGACCGACGCTCCTACGAAAACACGCACTTACTTATGATTTCACGCTTTGCTGGGCCTTTCGTTCGTAATAAATTCGTTACTTACTTAATTACTTATTTTCACAAAACATGTCTTGTTGGTGTCTTGATGGCGCAGTGGTTAGAGCATCAAATTTTCGATCAAAGCAGTCACTGGTTTGATTCCAGGCCCGGGGCACTATCAAGTCACCCAGGTCAACTTAGCCTTCCATCCCTCTGGGGTAGGTAAATCGAGTTCCAGCCTTACTGGCTGGGGTTAAGATGGGGTGTATTCGCTTGTGTCGGGTGGCAACTGACATTGGGGCAAGCGACACCCGTAGTTCTGTCATGGGTTTCCCATTAAGAACTTATCATGGCTTCAATCTTTTTTAAACATCTCGTAGGTTGTCCAACTGCAAAGCAACCAACTTTCACAGACTACCCTCAGAGACACTTGCTTACTTACTTACGAACAATAGTAAAGTGTAAGATAACACGCTGTGATTCACACTTGGCTTTGCCGCTGTATAAACTGCTTACTTACTTAATTTCAAACACAAAAATCTTGTTTTACACGTACAGTTGATGCTTAACGGCAGTTCCATATGGAGTCGACTAGACTATGCCCAAATACCTGACAGAGTTACATCTGTAAGTCACCAAATAATTACAACACAATTCCCACTCATCTCAAGAATTACCTGACTTTCCCTGACGGTGTTTTGGAATTATTTCCCGACCCATTTCAGACCCAACAAGTGTTGGTTCTGAACTTACTCTACTCCTCCCCTCCCCACACTTGCTCCTTTCTGTCAACAATATCTATTCTTTACATGCACTGAAAATCAAATAATTTCAAAATTGGTCACCTGTTAAACACACTTCCAGCCTAGAACAGTCTTACAACAGTGGCACAATGTTTCAGGTCCATACCATTCTCCCTGAATTTCCTTGACAAAGTTAATTATCTAGCCGGCCCATTTCTACTTTCCAGTTGTATCACAATCCTACAAAATATACAAAACAGCTTCAGATCAAAACATTGCTCCTTAACCTTGTACAATAGTCTAAACCCGAAAGTCGCACTGCAGAGGCTTTGGCCCAAACAAAACACAGCACAGTTGACGTTCCAACGTACCACAGAACTTGTTACGAGCGGCAATCGACTTGGCGTCCACTTCACACTTGTCGCTACTGTCGGCAGTGACATCAAGCTTTACTGTCACTGTCACCTTCGTCGGCTTACACGCAGCATCGTCACACAGCTCCAGTGAGGCGTTCTTAGCTAGCAGCTGACGTCCGGAGCCCGGAACATAGTCCACGTGATCCACAATTCCTGCACATGCCACAAATCAACCACGCTCACTTCAACTGATTTCTATTGATACTCAGCCAACAGAACAATAACAGTAAATGGCAGTTGTCATAGGCAGTTGATAACTTGATAAAAAAGGTAAAGGTCGAGCACTTGATATAGCACCCCAAGTAGACACGGCCACCGCAGAGGCGCTCAGGTACATGGCGCGCACCAAGCAGCGTCGCACGTACCTGCCTTATACCTTCCCAGCTATAGCCGGTA
>Ga0056129_1000460_pt1 | contig 10675 bp, 5 predicted proteins | sample WorMetLIZISLAND1_FD_71118 | JGI IMG/M metagenome (GOLD analysis project Ga0056129, IMG submission 71118) | Marine gutless worms symbiont microbial communities from Max Planck institute for Marine Microbiology, Germany - Olavius loisae LIZARD... ...
AAAAAAAACTAATGAAAATTAGCGACCTTAGAAAATATTTAGAACTTAAGAACTAAGGAAAACCTTTTAAGTTTCGAGAATTCGGGCTGCAGGTGTAAAACGTTCAACCTGCTCAAATACAAGCACTGTTTGCACTGAAAGGTATTACGCAAGTTGTAACCATGAAAAACATGTGCAGTATGTCAGGTCTAACAATAGGGACAACAGCACACCGAGACAACGAAAACAGCTCAGTTTATACGCAAACTTTTCAGTTAATCAAAACAAAAACATTGCAGCAAATAAGTAAGAGATTCACATGGCACCAAAGTCTCAGAAGAGAATCAGGAGGACGCATATACAATACAAAACGAACAACAAAAATCTGAAAACGTAAACCTTATCTACTGGCCTGTTACAGCTAGGAATGGACCAAGCTCATCTACAAGGCTGTTGACATCCACTCCTCACAGCACACTGTAATGACTGAGACGGACAAAGAACGCTACAACAGATAGTCGACCTGCTGGGAAGTGTTTGGCAGTTGACGATAAACAGACACGATCGTCTTGAACTTGATCTCCTGATCGACCACTTTACACACGGCGTATATGCAGCACATGACGATCTACAACATCCACCGTGTCACAAAAACTCAAATAGACTTGAGTTCTAAAACTGATCATAATAAATCTGTCAAGTTGCCGTAGTGATCAAGCTCCAACAAAATAACTACCTCTATCACTGAACTTCATTATTAACAAAACTGGCAACGACAAATGCCATTCTACTGTGTACAGCAGGGATTTCAATCCACTTTCCTGCCACAAAAGAATCGCAACTTTTGCATTAAACGTAGTATTAAAACGTGTAATAGGATCGTGCACAGTGTGATAAGATTTTTAAAGCACAAATGGTCTTGTCATTGCCAACTAAAACTGATGACTGAGGTGTCTGATGACCTAAGTGCCGCAATCAGATTAAAACCAACAGAAACACCAGAAGACAAGAAATGACGAGAAGAGAAAAGAAAGAGTTTGTCACCAACAAGAACACAATTACAACCCAGAAAGACGTGGCTTCATATCACTGTATTCAACCTCAAACCTCACTATGTTGGTCTCAACTCGTCAAGCACAGAGCCGATTTACATAGTGTCATGTTGTGGAGACGACAATGTTCTATGAAGTGTGGACCACCCTTGACAATGACAATACCTGATCCAGATGTCGGTCACAGAGAAGACTCGAGCGCTGCGTTACACAGTGCTCAATGCACATTCGTATCTTGAGTTGCTGCACAGTAAACACACGATAACCACTCACCAGACCATATCAGATAGACTTTAATTGCCCAGAAGGGCAGGCAAAGATTCATCGACATACCTTTCCACGCTAGTGTCACCAATTGTTGCTGCTTGATATAAATTACAGAGAGCCCATGTGCTTTGACGATTCAACAATTACCGCATTGTGACTATAAAAGCTGTGGAATGACACCCTAAATGACACCAAGATGAAAGAAAGTATAACAGTTAGTTTCCTCCTACATTTAAAAGAAAAAAAAACAGATTGTGTCACTGCTTCTTTGATTGCAGGAAGCTTATTACAGTTTACCCTTTTCCATTTCCCTGACTTTTCCCCCCGACTACTTTTGCATACCTTGACTTTTCAGGTTATCCAAGTGAGTGGACACCTTGTAAACAAACATCTTTTAACTACAACTGCTATGAGCTGCAACATTCAACTGAGGCCTTTGACACGATGTCATCAAGAAATGAATGATACAAGTTAACTGCAGTAGTAATAAAGGATTCACAAACGACAGTGGTTTCGCCAGAACACACAGAAATATGACCAAAGTGCCGTGAAGCATAAAAAACTTTGTGAGCACACTTTACATAGTCAGCACAATGCTGCTCTGTAACAGGTAGCTATAATCAAACTGATCAGGATGCCGTGGTACTAAGTCGTACGCAATATCTTCGTTACATCCAATGGAAGGTGCATGGCAGTCAACAACTGCATAGCAAAAAAAACGAGCAGCAACATTTTCACAGCAAACAGAAAAAGAAAACAAAATTATCAGTGAAATCAAATAACATTAATGGAAAAAAGAGTCATCTGAAATATTATACAAGTTCAGTCCACAAAAAAACCAGCAAGAAAGTATTGACCAACCAGGTCGACAGATATATTGAGCGTGTCACAGAGTAGCTGAAGCCGCTGGAATGCATGTCGGAATACTAGAACAAAACACACAGTCAATAACCAACCATGCATGCAATGCTGATTAAAAAATGACAGTCAAATGCTACTGTATCCCTTTGATGCCCACTATTGCCGTGAGGGTTTAGCCCTGAGCATCACATCAGAGTGCCCGGATGTCAAAAATTACAAATGACGGCTTAACTCGATCGGGCACAGAATGCTTTATATAGCTGTGCCTATATGGCAACAGTGGGTGTCAAAGGGTTAACAGTGTCTGTGTTCCAGGGTCTACCATAACATGTCGGATCAGCCTGTGTTCAGCTAACCGAGGTGATGTGATGGTGCTGCCTATATGAACGACCAGTGTTGGCAATACTGGTCTTAGAAGTTTCACATTTTCTGCTCCTGTCGTCTGGAACTCTCTTCCACTGCACCTTCAATCACCCTCCATCTGTTGTGGACAGCTTTCTGGTGGACTGTAAACCCACCTGTTCAAGCAGGCCTACATGCTCTGAGGACTATGCAAGAGATCAACAAACTGAACTGAACTCAGTATATGGGTTTTGAAATGATCAGCAAGTGATGTTATTTCCATATCATTCCATGTGGCTAAAGTAATGAAACATAAGACGATGAAAGCTACCACAAGGGCGCTTTACAGAGTCAGTAGGCTGCTGTGCTTTGGTCTAGAATAATAGTGCAAATAGGTAGGTCTTGAGATATTTTTAAAGGTGCCAGAAGATATGCAGTCGGTGGTGACAAATTATGTAAGACCTTTGTTGATGAAGAGATTCAGTGAATGAGATCGTCTCTGAGATGTTGAAGGTGAAACTGTTGCCGTTGTCGCCGCCACGGCTGTATCTTCACATGAACTGACTGAGATGTCAGCGACGTTCCCGGGTGACACTGTCGTGACATCGCCACTGGGCAGAGTGTCGGTCGCTGACATCTGGTTTTGGACGCTGCAGTTCGTCAGCGCATCAAACAGCGGAGAATCCTGGCAAAACATTCCACGACAATGACCCTCAAACTAATGTCATGAATGAGCTGTATCACAATAGTGCTGTTGGCCATTGAAGCAATGTTTCTAAAGATAGGTTTGACATAATCGGACAAACATTCAGACGCCACCGATGCTAATGGACGAGAGAAGATTAACAGGCACAATAGTGTGCATGATAACTAAAAGTGTGATTTTAATTTAATACTAAAAAGTATTTGGAAAATTTGAGTCAACGTAGGCACAGCGTGTTGCACCGTAACGTTGGGACAATGTCCATCTGACAGTCAGCTCCGAGTGTCAGTGTGCCCGGATGTCAAAAATTACAAATGACGGCTTAACCCGGTCTGGCACAGGATGGTTTATAGCTGTGCCTACATGGCAACAGTGGGTGTCAAAGGGTTAAGTTTCTCATGCTGCACTGCTTCTGTTATAACTAACCTAACGTCACTAAACAACTGACGGCGTAGCCAGTTACACAGAGTTGCAAACACAGACGACAGCAGAACTAGTTAAGTGGTGTAATTACTTTCTGCCATGCGAGATGCTCCAGGATCTGAGCCTCTATCAACTGTAGATGCTGCACCAACACAACGAACTATACAGTGCGACAGCTCACATGCATCATCATTACACCCATGATAACAACAGCATCAAGCTTGTGTACATCTCTCTTGGTAACTGCCCAGCACTCAGAGCCATACAGGAAGATGGGTAGAATTCAAGCATTATGAAGTTACCAACAATAAACTAGTCTGTAACACTTAACCAGACTCTAGCAATAAACCTATGTACTTATGTATGTGTGTATGTTTGATATACTTACACAGCAGTCAATGTTGTGCTGTTAAATTAACGCGTTAACTCAACACATCAAAGAATTGATCTGGATTTTGAAAATTCACGCTGTTAAAAAAAATTAATGCACATCGCACACACATAAATTCAACGAAGCAGCAGTTCCAATATTCAAATAAACTGTGGTTATATCGCAATCGAATAACATTCAATTAATAATTATGTTTAGGTTGCAGCACTACTCTAACAATTTTCAGTTAACAAGTAAATAAAATTGTTTTATGGCAATCCAAACATACTGATCAAGAATGTAAGCTTTGCACTGTTGCATACCGAGAGGCTTGTCTGTAGCCAAACAAACATACCTTTACTATTTCTGGAGCAAGATGAGATTCAGCGTGAACGAAACTGTCGAGAACTTTGAAGAAATCGACGGCTTTGAGGTCGAACACGCGAACGATCCACGGAAACATTACATTCAAGCAATCACGCCTCTGCCCGACTGGACTCTGAATGTTGGAGTTAACTATTCACAGGTAAACAAAAGAATATATAATAAACACTTCAACAGTAAACATTACGACAATAGCAAACAGTATGCTTTAAAAAGTAGTTGGCCAAATTTGTGGACAAATAACTTGTCCACAACTGGCCGAATGTGAAAAAATACAACACACAGACATGACATGATAAGGAGGGAAAGGGAAGGGCCTGCACCCACAAGCAAAAACAAAAGTTAGCACCTCTGCTTACGCGGTCACGCTGTACTGATATTAAACTGGGTGAATCCAAATGACCGCCAAAATGTAGCCTACAGCTATATGAGGTCTTAATTCACGAACAAATAAACTGTATACAAAATGCTGAAAGTTAATGTCAGCAACATGTAGACTGACACAGTGGCACATTGAGGACTATGATCTGCGTATAAATCAACTTACTTACTTACTTACTTAATCAGCTGACACAACGCTAGCAGGAAGAAGTGTTGACACTAACTCTGGCATTCGTAGGTGACAAGAATGACTTCAATGCAGCATGCAAGAAGGCACTTGTGAAAGACTGTTTTGTGTAACAGCTGACTGAAGTCTTGCTCGCCCAGTCGTTCCTCCTCCTGACACACGCGATACACACAACTAGTTATAAACCAAGTCGTCAGTTTATTATCACATTTCACACTGGCTGATCTATAAGCATGTCATTCCAATAATACTGCTAGATTAAAAACCAACACAACATACTATGCAGAAATGACACTGGGTGACTTCACTTTTTGGCTGAGTCTGTGGCTGAGCCTAAAACCAGGATAAGCCGGAGATGAGCTAAAAAGTGAAGTCAAATTTTTCGTTTGGTTAGTTAAGCTATGATGGAAAATTTTTCATTCTTGTTATGAGCCATTACTTTCTGATTCCGACATTGAAAGAATTTTAAAAATCGACCAACATTTGCCAAAGTTACAGTAAAAATAAAAGTGGCACAGTTTTTTCTTGACTCACAAGTGTACATATCCACATTTTACCTACTTAGTTGCTTTTAGTGGCAGTGTATTTAGTATCCAGCAGGACCTGAATTAGATTAACCTCTCCCTAAATGAAGAACTGATACGGCTCAGAATTATCCACCTTGGACACTGATGTCTACGTTTGGTGCTACGCACTAGTCTAGTAAAAATGATGATGATGATATGTACAATGAACCTGTTTCAGCAATGACAGCAGTGCACGGTAGTACAAACGACAGGCGAAGCTGTATCGAACGCTGGCGATAGAGTTAAGCTGATCTCCAGTTGCCAACATGAACTGTGCGACGAATATCTCCTCGAGCATCGTCAGTCGCTCCTTCATCGCAGGCAGCGGATTAACGGCGCATTTCTGCCATCACCACAATCACATATCCATATTACGACCGTTTATACAGTAAATAAATCACATAATTAACTATTTTGTTGTCACTGAGGAGTTATCTCGGCCATTATGTGCATCAGCAACTGCCACTGACAAGTATCCTCATCATTCAGTACATGCACTGGCACCACAGCAAACATGCTGCTAGCACACAGGCAGAACTAATGCACAGAAGATGGCACCCAGTAAAAAAACTGGCACGGCAGCAAAAAAAACGTCCTTCTCGGCATACAGCAGCAATGTATGGCTCAAGTCACGGCAGTGAAAGTGTTAAATTTGATCAATCTAACATGTATACGCGTCACATTAGTCAACATAATCGAAATCTTGTCTCGACAAAGCACCTTAGTTCAACTTAACAATCTCGAAAATTCACCACTAGAGATTTCCAGAGGTCCACAATACTCTCCATTCTTTTCTGTACTGTGAGCTGCTTGGTAGATTTCATCCTAAGTCGTGTTCAACTGGCTGGCACATTCACCATTCCAACATGATAATAATAACTATAATATTATGCATACTGAAAATGTCGGCAAAACTGGTTAATACTAATAGCGAGAGTTTTGTTGATAAGTTTTTGAGATTTCTGGATAAAGTGTAACAGCACAAAGTTACATTTATGCAGAAATTTGAAGAATTTACTAACAATCTGAATTCACATGGTAAACAGTTTAAATGATTGACAAGCTGCTTACATCAAAGTAGGCAACGAGTGCCGGCGCCGGGCCATCACGCAGCTGCTGCAGCAAGTGTGCAAGATGCTGAACAGAGTTCATCGCCGTCCTAATACACAGCCACAGCACACACTCAGCTAGGTAGATATAAAGTGTGTAAATATAACATACTAATAGTAATATAATGTAATAATTATGGCTACAATGGGACTAGAAATTTTTTAACACATTAGTCAAATACGAGATATTTTCAGGTGCAGTGCTAAAGATGATTAAGTCAATGTTGCAATTGAGAACTAAATCATAAGTGACACTAATGCATGGCATATGGCAATTATGCAAAAACTAGCTAGGTGCAATGAATATTTAACAAGAGGATTTGTGGAACATCAATTTTTAAAGAGTGATTAATGGCCAGTAATGTTTTAACTGCACTGAAAAGACAAGTGCACAAAATACCTGCCTGCAAGCAACTACACACACAGATTATTTTTCTACAAAATGCAACAGCAGTCTGAGGTAATGAAAATTATTAAAACAGATTTGTAAGTCTGTCTAAAATTGGGACACAAAAGGCCGGATAAAATTTTTTGAATATGAGGTCCACCACATTGCACAAATTTAGTTAAAGAAATGTGGCAAATATGCTAACACGATGTGGAAATAATATTATTGCATTAAAACACACGTGTTGCATTCAATCCAATCATTATGTCATAACTGGAACAAATCAACAGCAAGTAAAGACGTGATTTCAGAAGGTCAAACACGTTTATGTTCGCGAACAGTCGTGATCTCGGAAAACTGTTTACGGTCAAACACAAATGTGTTTGAGTTGTGTTTGACAAACAAGTCGAACAGCTTCGGGAGCTGTTTCCGCTGGGGGAACGTAAACAAATATGGTTGCATGCATATGCATACCGTGTTACATGTCCGTAATTGATGCGTTTGTGTAAGAATATGCGCATAATTTTCTTGTCACACAGTTATTATGACGCATACGTAATGCTTTTATGCAAGCTTTGGCAAAAATAACAATTAATAAAAATTTAATTAACAAAAGTGACGTCGTTTTGGTTACGTTTCATAAGCAAACGTGATTTTGACTGTGAACAGGTTGAACAGCAAACAAGTCAAACAGAACTGAAACACGTTTCAGTTGTTCGACTTTCCGAAATCACGCCTTGAGAAGCATTGAAGCAGACACCTCACAGGAGTCAACGGAGCTGGGTGAATCTGATGAGATGATGACCCAGCTTCATCAGTAGACGACCTGAAACAGATAAACCCTCTCCAAGTCAGTAAAACAGCAGAGACAGATAATCAATGAGTCAATCAAAACACATATAGTAGAGATGCACCGATAAGGCAATGGCCGATTATCAGCGTCTAACAATCGGCCGATTATCGTCATCTGTTCAAATTAAAAAAAAATATAATTTCAGTATCCAATGCCATCATAATACATAGTAAATAATAATCGTCCGATTCCGATTATCGGCCATGATTATCGGCAAAATGGCTGATAATCGGCCGATGCCGATTATCGGCCGATTATCGGTGCATCCCTAACATATAGCGTCATGTGTCACAAGTGAAACAGAGGCGCAGATGGCACGGTAAGCAGAGTCAAACAGTTCCGTCTTTAATGTATGAACAAAACCCGCAAAAGTACCGGAGAGTTTACATGATCTCCAGTTAAATGAGAGAGAGAGAGTTCCAGAGAGTCAAATTATGTCTGACCAAGCTACTGGCTGTAAACTGATAAATCATCATACTGACATGGACTATATGATGTTCTCTGGTTACATACTGATGAAGAACCATTCACTTACCAGTCTTCCTACATAGCTACATTCACAACTACGCTGCATTGCAGAGCTGAGTTATACTATAAAGCGTAGCATTATGAAAAATGGACTCACCATTGCAAATCAAATCAAATCATTTTTTCCTGAATCTGAATCAGCTCTGATCGTTGAGAGAGCAAAACACCGACAATCCTCTACAAGAAAGCCTAGCTGATGCAAAGGTAAGTGGGCGACAGCAAGTGCACGATTGTAGACCCCTAGCGGAGGAACGACCAGCAATATCAACGATTCAACGTAATCTATACGGTCCCCAAAATCACGACGTCAGAAACTGTCGACAAGTAACTTTGCCATTGCCAACCTGTTGGTCAAGGAAGGAATCACAAGGTAGTCTTCATGAGTCAGAAAGTCGAGTTCATCAATATCACCTGCTAAGAGACAACTGTCCCTGTAGGCTGCCACGACCTGCTCAACCTGACCACACGACGACAGCTCGATATTATCTAACTGATAACGCAGTTGTTGTAATATACTGATGAGTTATCTTGTCAGTTAACATGCCACTACAACCACACAACAGCAGGAGTATTACAGTGAGTGAGTGAGTATCTTAACAGCACATCAGCACAATTAGGCTATGCAGTGTCATTCAGGTTGTTTCATGCTGGCAAATACAGGACAGAAGACATATTAAATATACAGACAATACAGAAACTAAACACAACCCAGAAAAAGCAAACAACGCAAAACAAAACTGCCCTGGTTCAGTCGCATCTTATCTAATGCTGTTGTATTGAACGGCCGAACTATGAGGCATAGCGTGCCTGGAATAGACATGACGTCACCTGTATTGAGCTGTGAGAGTGGCTATTTTTAGCCACAGGTGCCCAGCTCGTCATTGTCTCATTCACAACGTCTGCGATAGCTTGGTTTGACAGTTGACACTGCTGCATCGCCAGCCACGCCATCAGCCGTCGTGCACAAGTTTCCAGCCGCCTGTGAACACCGTCGTCCACTGGTCGTTCCACGACACCATCGCAGCATTCTTCATCACGCGCAGATATCGACAGTTTGATAACGGTAGAAGCTCGCGTGTTCGTGGCATTGGGACACGAAGCACATTAGAGACGTTAAGCGTAGTTAGGTTTTCCTAGTTGCGTGCAAGTATGCGCTCTATAAATCGACGTTTTACTTTACTTACTATGAGACTTGACCAGGAAACATTCGACTACTTTAAACATAATTCAGCAAACTGCTGTCACTAAACTGAATACATACATAACAACATAATCCAACACACGCAATTATGTTATGACAATCACTGTCGAAGATCAAAAATCCACATTTGTCGTTGCAAATCAAATCGAATCATTTTTGATGGTTCCGATTCATCAAAAATGATTCGATTTATCATTGAGAGAGCAAAACATTATGACAGTTTTCTCTCTAGGTGCCAAACAAATGCAAAGTGAGCAATCTACGGCACAGTTCCTAGTTCCTAATGCCTTTAATCAACTAAAAATGACTCAGCTATCTTTTGATGTTGTTTTTTTTAAATATATAAAGTATTGAAAAAACAAATTATTCCTCATAAATTGTTCCTTTTTCATATTTTAAGTCTTCTAAGTATTGCATACAATTCAAAACTGGTTCAATGGACAATCATCACACGATCGCTACAGACAACAACACTGGTCATCAGCTCCACAAGTGAAACTCACATCAATGGCTCCATTCCGCTGCGGAAGACTTTCAATCACAGAACTGACGTATGTCGCTTGAACAAGCTTTGCCTTCGAGCCACAGTAATTACACATTATCACTATTATAATACATGTCATCATATATCCCATAATACACTTTTACGTAGGATAAAGAACACCGGTTGCTGTTGTTGACAACCAAACATTATGACCGTTCGCTGGATGTGCGCCAAATATTTCCAAAGTTGCAAGGTTCATAGTTGCTAATACCGCTAGTCCGCTACATTTCTCGACATGCCCATTCCTTTATCAAAGAATATACATTGTGTCTCACTGGGGATCAACGGAATTACTGCTAGTGTTAAAAGGGTGACATTTTTTGAGACGCATTATTTATCACACACTGGAGTGGTACACTAGAAATGTAAAATGTTGGAAGTAACCATAAGAATTTCTTTATCATTACTGGAAGATTCCAAGTCCTTGTGTTATCAAGTTAGATGGTTTGATTGATTGAGCATGGTTTTACGTCTGCGCCAACACAATATAGGTTATACGGCCGACGGTTTTTACAGGTCTGATGACCCAACCAACAG
>Ga0056129_1000462_pt1 | contig 10673 bp, 8 predicted proteins | sample WorMetLIZISLAND1_FD_71118 | JGI IMG/M metagenome (GOLD analysis project Ga0056129, IMG submission 71118) | Marine gutless worms symbiont microbial communities from Max Planck institute for Marine Microbiology, Germany - Olavius loisae LIZARD... ...
GACAGTCTTAAACTCCAACTTCTTACAGCTCGGAAGAAGGAGTGGTGGCCGGCCACAGCGGACAGTTTACCCCAGGCGGTTTACCTGACAACTGTGAAACACACTGCGTTAGTGGGAATCAAACCCACGACCTTCCGATCGTGAGTCCGACGCGCTACCAGTTGTGCCACCGAGACCGAACTTCGACGGAAAAGAACACTTGCGGCATCGCGCGGTTTCCTTGCGGCAGCATGGCTTTCTTGTTTTATTAAAGGCTACTTGACTTGACTTGACTTGACAAGTTCCGGTGACATAAGCCTACATAATGCTATTTCTTTAGATGTATTAGTTTTTGCCAGTAACCTGTTACTTACTTATTTAGAGTCACATATCACTACGCTATCTATTTGTGCATGATTAAGTGCGTTTGTAAGAAACTTTTAGACATCGTGATAATTATTACATTAATTTACACTACATTATGATTGCGATTTGCCATACAATGATACCGATGTACGTATGACCAAATTTTGGATGTCAGCACAGCAGTCATTGTCCCCACAATGTGAATTTTGATAAACTATAAATGCCATACTTTTGGTATTCGGATCAAATTTATTATGCATTATTGTGCTGGCGGCCATCTTGGATTTCATTTCGCTGTAATTTTTGTTTTCTTTGAGATACAATACAAATGGGGAACTCTCCAGAACTGATGTAGAAAAAAATGCTGATTTTAACAGTACCAACTTTAGCTTTTCACAAATTTCCTCCTAGTTCACTATGCCATTGCCATCTAGCAGTCTAGATGACGGTTTAGCCAGCCCTGCACCGATTGCGTAAAGGGCGGCCCTGTACACAGCATTGTCCGACTGTGAATGCGTGCGGATTTTATGCAGTTTTTCGCGAACTGCATGTTACATATAGATAATAACTCTGGGTAGTAAGTTTGAAGTTGCGTTTTTCAGCGAGAAATTCGATAGATCTTTCTACAGCTGCAGCAGTATCAGTGCGGCAAACGGGGTGCCACGCCACGACGAAATGTGGGCGTGTCTGTAAGCAGTATTGACTATGGATTCCTTACCAGTTAATAATGGTCTGCGTAATGAGTGCAGACTTTCGCAAGAATTTCCGGACGAAGATGGCAGTAGTCAGCAGACGACGTCTGATGAGCTGTTCTGGTATGATGCTCATTTTGGTGTGACAGAACGCATGGTTCAGTCGCTGCAACTGGGCGGAAGTGCTCCAGAATATAACTTGAGCTCACCACAGCACCACTCATTGGACGACATGAGCAGGAACGGTCTTCGTCATGAAGCCAAGGATGTAGCAACAAACCACAAGTCTGGCTGTCGAGATGACGATGACGACGATGATGACGACGACATTGACATGGAAACGATGAAAAACAAATTTTTGTCTGCGTGGACTAATGCGAAAAATGGTAGGTAATGTTTGTGAGTTAGTCAGCCAGTGCAGTAAACTGATGCAGGCACATTAGTGTTTCTATTTCCACGTCATGCTGTGTAACAGCGGTGTCACGAAACACCACACTGGGCCCAAATATAGGTATTTCGCCTATAAAAAAAAGATAGAATCGACATGTTGCAGTATGAACACCGGTATACTTGAAGGTAATTGGATTGATAAATACTGGAATAACTTTGAGTTCAAATATAACTGGAAGGCGGACCCCATCGGACCGGAGGCTGTAGTTGAAGTTTTTTTAGTTAATTTTTTGTAAAACTTTTAGTTCAGTTGTTTGAGGGGCATTGAGGCTTTGTCCTGTGCCCTGTGACAATGTTGTCTTGTCTTGTAATGCAAAGGATGGGCCTAATTGCAGTGTGACTTGAACCATGATGCCGCTGCGATTATAGAGATTTCCCGCCAAGTGTGGTCTGTACCAGCCCCCAAAATAGGTATATCCACTGTTTAAAAAGGCCCAAATGCTCGGTGCGGCCGGCAGCTCACTGCCATACCTGCTGGCTGTTGGAGAGTGTTAGTAATCTGCAAGAATAAATTGCTGAAAGACCTATGTTTGGGGCCAGTGCAGTGTTTCGTGACACCCATGTAGCAGCTACATGTACAAGTTATTGTTGTCTGTTGTCAGTAACATTCTCTGACCGATCTCCAGTTACACTGAGTTCAGCTGTACAATTGAACATGAAAGCTTGTTTAAATGTTTGTCTGATCTGATTGTTAAATGTATTGACAGAATCCATAAGCTGAACTTGTAAGTTTATATAATTAATGACCCATTATTATCATGTAGACAGAAGCACCATACAAACCTTTGTACATAACATAACATAACATTCCGGATGATATGAAAGTGAAGCGCTTCTATGCCCATATCGTTATTTAAACACTATGTAATGCTAAAACTCTAACTCAAAATTCAACTCTGCTGCTACTCCTGGTTCCTGATAATTTTTCTTCCCAATCGTATCTAAGTTCTTGTGATGCCCAACGATTGATTATCCAGTCTTAATGAGTATACAGAAGGGGCATTGACATCAGAGAAAGGTAGGCTGTTCCATACATTTGTAATTCTTATAGTAAATGAACAGTTAAATACTTCTTGTCATCAAAACACAATGATGATGCCTTTGCTTACCATTTTCTTTGTGTTTTGTATTTGTTGTTAAGTCTACTGTTCACTTCCAACACAACAACGCTGTATTTTCCTGTACTGGTTATGTTTGAAATGTACAATTATTATTCTTGTTTAATGAAACCTCTGTAGTCTGTATAATTCTTAACAGTGTCAATCAATGTCAATGTAAAGAGCTTTGCTACAGCCCCAGCGTAATGTCTCAGAGGGTCTCTACTGCCAGGATGACATACATAAGTGTCTTTACTGCTGCAATGAAGCCCATATGCTCATGAGATTTCAGATGAATATTAGCCGTTAACTAGTTCCACCTACTGATAATCCGTGACTGACAGCTGAAACATTTAGCAAAATATGGACCATTACAGATTTGATTATTTTGATTGTGAAAGCTGTTACAGCATGAAAGTGAACTTTGAACTGCCTATAGTTATTTAAATAATATCCCCTCATGAGAGTCGTCGCCATGAATTTATACATATCCCATTGTCTCGGAGTTGATAATTTAGTGGTAAAATGTTTGCTTGTTTTCAGGTTGGATTGTAAAAACTCGAACGTCTTTTCGGATTGAGTCACCAATTTGGCTGTTAGGCAATGTCTATAGATTGACCAAGCCAGGTGGGATGTGCATGTTATGATTCAGTCTTCAACACTTGACATAGATCTGGATATCAGAATATCTGTTTAATTATCCATCAATATGGCTCTCTTTTTTTCTTGTGCTGTTACATGTAGTTTTTCGAAATTTTTATTCTAGTTTCAAATTCTGTTCATTAATGCGAGTATATCCAAAATATTGGTGGCTGGACTTGAACCTGCTATAATTATATTTGCCTATGCTTCCGCAACTTTAGGCTATCTGCCTTTCCCTTATTATGAATTTATTGTTTGATTTGACTTCAATTCCACTTAAGTAAAATTATTAAACTGGAAACGAAGCCATATTGGTATCCAGATGTTTATCCGGATAATTTAGTATCCAGTAAACGGATATTCTGATAAATTGTAAATTGTCCGTTTTGAGCATCCCTAGTAAAATCTATCGAATCACAACGAATCTGTAACATTTCGGTTTACTGTTGAGGTGAGACATCTAAAAAAATATTCATTATTTTAGATCTGTTGTTTGATAGGTCTATTTACGTTGTCAGCGAACGACTACATGTCTCATTTACAAGATGCGACCACTGTCGAACTTGTTATCAAACAATGACAATATTTATTATATCATCTTGTCGACTGAACATTATTAGAGTAGTGCTGCAATCAGGGCACAATTTTTTAATAGTGATTAATTCTTCAGCACGTTATTGGGTTAAGTTAACACTTTAATTTGACAGCACTGCTTTATTTTGAATCAAACATCACAGTAGTAACAGGTTAAGATGAAAGATAAGTCCTGTGTGTTTGTGCCTAGTGTTAAAAGATGCCAGCGATATCTTTCTGATGTAGTACATTGCTCATAATATGAAAAAATGCAGATTTAGACCCAATTTGATATCGACAGTTCTACGTGTTTAACGCTGTGTAGACAATACCGTGAAGAAGAAAGCCGGCAATTCTGTGCCGACGAGTCTGGATGAGTTCAAGTCGGACTTTAAGTCGCGGATCTGGTTCACATATCGTAAAGACCTACCGTCACTGCCCGACTCACGACTGAGGTCCGACGTCGGCTGGGGCTGTATGCTGAGGTGTGGACAGATGATGCTTGCTCAGGCTATGGTTGTACACTTCCTTGACCGAGGTACAACAGTGTGCATTGGTTGTGTGGAGTTAGTTCAAATATTTATCAATTATCGCACATTTGAAGACACACTCATCTGTTCAGTAGCAAGTTTTTAATAAGTCTGTTACTGGTCTTGTAAGGATCTGGAGTAATGTCGTATTGGGCTGGACATCTTTCCCAATATAAGTTGACAGTATTAATTACAGTTGTAGTACTTGTGATAAAACTACAAATTAAATGGTAACCCATCACTTTGAATGTCAATGTTAGTAGCACTTGTCAAATGTGAGAAAATTGTCGTAGTTTTTACCACACGATGCTACATAGAGTGCAGTATTGCTACGGCAAGTTGTACGTCCGTCTGTCTGTGGCATTGCTCTATCCTGATCATATAGTTTTGCATTTTTTGAAAATAATTACACACAAAATTAGCCTCAGAGGGTCTTTACTCATGAGTGGCAAAGAAGCACTGATAGGGGAGATAACAGGCGGTATTGTCTTTGTTACTTATTTACAATTTCGTATTATACATCTGCTTTTATGCAGTGAATGTCAGACAAGGATATAGGCAAAACACACAACATTGTGTGGTTTCTTTGCAACAGCATGGCTTTCTTGTTTCATAAACTGCAAACATTCGGAACATGCTGTTTTATCTCTTATTAGATGTTTGTGATTTTGTGGATTCTTTGCTGTTTTCATTGGAATATTTCAATTTTCAATTCTGCTGATAATGCTGAGTACTAAGCGTGACTGTCCATGTTGGACTGTCAATCAATACACTGTACACTGCAGACTGGCGGTGGACTGCCGATGACAGTGATGTGATGCATCAGACAATCATCAGCTATTTCAGTGACATGGCGAGCACACACAGTCCATTCTCAATACAGCAACTAATATCCGTCGGTCGAGACACAGGACGAAAGGCTGGCGACTGGTATGGCCCGGCGTCCATTGCCAATGCACTTTGGTATGATGATTCATTCATTCGTTTATTTGCCCAGAGTGTTCAAAAGCAACAATAACTGTGAACAAACAGTAGGACAGGACAGTACTTGCAACACGAGCTGCTCTAATAACTGCCCGTATTAACTAACAGTTTTTTCAGTTAACGTTAAACTCTCTGAATCATATGGTATTGTATTTCTGTATTCTGTTGGCTACTAGATACTTGGACCTTAGTCTTCTAGCTTATTCCAGTACACCAGATGAGCTGCTATTTCAATGATCTGGAGCAGATACGATATGATATGATGGAAGAGCTTAAAGTGGACTCAAAAGCTGAGTATGATGTAGCAGATATGTTCACGGTCTCACGTTGCTGCAGAACCTGTCTGTGTGAAACTGTATATATGCCACGGCTAGCTATGTCAGGGTTTGTGGTTCCTAGCATGCTAAGTGCCCGCTGTTAGCTATTCAAATGATACATACGTAGGTCTACAATGCATGTGACAACACTTGCGTTATGAAGCGGAAAATGTGTCGACAATAGAACGAATTAACACGACAGTTGAAATTATCTACACATCTGGTACACAGTAAGTAATTAGACAAGGCAGAAGATTACAGAAACATAGATGAGTGCCACTCTATGGTCCACTGTAGCTTAGGCATCACTTCACTTACTTACTTACTTTGAAAACAGCAAATTTGATATGATGACTGACCATTGTGCTGCAAGGCAACAGATTCTATTGCGTTGCCTCACCACTGCCATCCAAGTAGCAGGATTAGAGGGCTGTTATCAGGGTTTGATATATGACTATTTAAGTCATTTTAGTAACTGTAGCTATAATTGAATAAAGACGTTCTTTTTATTGACTACATGTGCCAGATGTGAGTGTAATATTTGGTTCATCTTCATTTTGCACATATCACCTCATCAAAGTACCCACCTTCGCTCTCACCATCTGTCACTCCCTCGGCCTTTTATTCCAGACTTAAAACTCATCTCTTTCACAAATCCTTTCATCCATAGTCTTTCTTGTTCCACTTGGACTGCCTTTATGGATGGACCCGATTTAATGGGCACTGGCATTTGTTTTAATTTTTCTTCTGTATTTATTGTGCTAGACTGTGCGCTGTCATGTTTTTAGTCCACATTAAACTGTTTTTGTATCGTATCATACTATCATATAATAAGTACACATACAGTGTTGACTTATTTAACTCATAACTAGATTGTTGGACTGTTTAGGTTTCTAATATTCTCTCTGTAATGAGGTTGTGTTGCCTGTTTTGTAAGGATGGCATTGAGGCAATACCAAGAACAGTATGCTGATAGTCCGCTGGCAGAATTGTCAATCTACGTAGCAAGAGACGGCGTCGGTTAGTACCAAGTATCTATTTGTGTCTCAGTTATTTATTTGTAAAATTCATGGCCAACTGACCATGTAATTGTAGACTACTGAACAGACTCCAAACTACGGCAGCTTCTGTATGACTAATGTCATGGAGTTGCTTTAAACTTTGGGCACATTCTCCAGGATATGTTTCCACTTACTAGCTAACTAATTAATTACAGCAGCTAACTATGTTAAATGTTCATATTTACTGTAGTCTAGTAACCATTGACATCGCCACTTGCTAGTTCAATCATTAATATTAATATAGTACTTAATATAGTGTAATTTAGTATAGTAATTAATACTTAGTATTTGTTAGTGGGAATTTATAGGCTCAGTGCTACTAATACTCAATACTATTAATACTGACATTATGATTATTATTTAAGTCATTTAGCAACTGTAGCTATAATTGACTAAAGACGTTGTCTAATATGCTGCACTTGTATGTACTAGTACTCTGAAAACAACCTAGTTTTAAGCAGATGTCTCAAGCTGCGCCTATGATTCGAATCCTGTTCGACATACGGCATGCTACCAAATGCTGTTTACTTAGCAAGTAAGTAAAACGTAGATTTGTATAGCACATAGTCGCCAAAGCCCCTAATGCACTGCATGCTCTAGTACTCTGAGATAAAGAATGTCTTCAACGAATGTCCAAAGCTAGTAGTGTTGTGGCTAGTGTCACGCAACAGTCTAGGCAAAGAGTTCCACAGTCTCGGACCGAGTACAGAGAACACTTAATTATTTAATTACTTGTTTACTCACAGTTCTGTCGTTGGTTGAGAAATTAACGGCGATGAGTTGTGTTTGGTGTAGTATACACACAAGACCTGCTGGACGAGTGTCAGTCATCGTCGTCGTCGTCGTGTTTCGATGACACTACAGAACGGTCGTCAGACCTCGGCCAACGCTGGCGATCAGTCGTCCTCATAGTTCCGATGCGTTTGGGCGGAGAACGTATCAACCCGATGTATATCCCGTGCATCAAGTCACTGCTGAATAACCAGAGATGCGTCGGAATTATCGGCGGCAAGCCAAAACACTCCTTGTACTTCATTGGCTGGCAAGGTACTCCATTGGTCTCGCTGTATGCATCTTCCTATAATTTTTGCTCAGGGGTGGGCGTTCTCTGTCTCTAAGATCTCCTATTGGTCTGTTGGTCATGATGTTGGCCTGTCCTGCATCCAGTGGAGAGCAAGCAATCGCCACATTAGGCCGCCAGTAGGTGTTGCCTGAATCAGCTGCAGCAGCATGGAGAGATTGCAGGGCGAAGGTCAAGGCCTACACTACAGTAGGCAAGTGTGCTGCGACGCGTCGGTACGAGCCATTCCAGCACGAAGAGCGAAGATGGCTTGTGACTTGATAACTTCTCAGTGCCCCGCGCGGGTTCTGGGAGCTGTAGAATCTTTTTCCTGGTCAGGTGGCATAAAAAGCCTCAAAACCAGGCTTTAGTTTCATTTGCTTAAGTTTTTTTTCATATGTTAATAGTTTTATCGAAGGCTCTGTAAGGTTTTATTATGTTTTGTTTTGTCACTATCAGCCATAAAGGAGTGATTGGTTGAGAAGGCTGGGTGTTTTGTACCAGTCAAGAGATTAGTTGGGAAGATATTCTGCAAAACGACTCATTCTGTGTCAAGCAGGGCATTAAAGCCTAGTAAACATTACTCAGAACATATGTTTTCTTTGGTGAAAAAAATTTCCATGATATATTTTTCCAGAGTCAAATCAATTTTTCTTTTTTATGTGTTTTTATTGTTAAAGTAATTGTATATAACTGTGTTTTGTAGAAGAAAAGTTGATATATCTGGACCCACACTGTTGCCAGGATTTCGTCGACGTCCAACAACCCAACTTCTCACTTCAGGTTTGGCTTTTTATGTGCCCCAAATGGCTTGTTTTTCCCGTTAACAGTCATTCATATCCCAGTGCAGAGTTATCATTGTAAAATACGCTAAAAATAATTTGTTGTTGTCATTTCCTCATGTTTAATTCTCACATTTGTAACTAATTTTACTCAGTTTTTGCAGACTTTCTTGATGTGATGCATTTTATATGTCTCTTTCTCTGTCTCCCATAATTCTTCTTTTTCTTCTTCTTCTTTTTCTGACAAGCACCACTAGGAGTGTGTAGCACCAAACGCAGACATCAGTCTCCAGAGTGGACGATTCTGAGCCACGTCAGTTGCTTCATCCAGGGAGAGGTTGTTGGATTTCAGGTCCTGTTGGATAGTCTTTAGTCACGTAATGCGATGGCGTCCTGGTGGTCTCCTCCAGTTCTCCAAAGGGGCAGCTGTTACTTCTAGCCTGCTTTGAACTGTAACTGTGGCATTTATTAGACCGATGGTGCATTACAAAGTTAAACAGCGCTGTACTCTGCTCCATGAGTCAGGCAGGTGGAACAGACGAGTCTTTGAGTTTTAGTCTGAATGACGCTGTCGATCACAGTTGCGTGAGTTCTGTCAGCAGCCTATTACAAGCCTGTGACGCAGCAACCGAGAAGACTGTTGCCGATACATCGACATATCCATGGCACGTTGAGATCACCGCAACATTGTTAAATACATTGTAACAATGCATCAGAATGAGCTAATCTTAACCCTTTGATGCCAAGTGTTGCCATAAGGGTACAGCTATAAAGCATCCTGTACCAGACCGGGTTAATTGTAATTTTTGACATCCGAGCACTCTGACGCTCAGCCCTGAGCGTTAGAGTGCCCGGATGTCAAAAATTACAAATGACGGCTTAACCCGGTCTAGCACAGGATGCTTTATAGCTATACCAATATGGCACCAGTGGACGTCAAAGGGTTAAGCTTCTGCCATGATATAGTCAAGGTTTGCAGGCGGTAATAAAAATGTGGTCCTGGCAAGTTTTTGCAGGCCCACTGTCCATTGTCTTACAAAACGAATATCGTCAAGGTACTGGTGTTCGTTTGAGGGCTAATGAAGTGGAGATCGGCACTGCCCAATAGTCCCACGAGTCTCTGGAAGGACTTTATTTTCTGTATGATGTTGTATGTAATCTTTGCTGTAGACCTTTCACTGTATGTGTCCACGCAAGTTGTCCTTCTCCAAGATGGATCCGAGCTGTGCGATTGGCTTCTACTGTCGTACACGCCAAGAGCTCGACGATCTGTTGAGTGAAATACCAAAGGTTTGTCGCTTGTGTTGACTAGATAACTGGAGTTGTTGAGGGGAGGGGAGGGAAGAAAGGCGAAGGAAGGGAGGTGTTAACTTGCACGGTTGGAACAGGGCTGCTCATTGGCTAAGGCTGATAACTGTGTCACGCGCTCAATATTTTTGTATGTCCCTTGTTTTGCAATTTTTTTACAAGGTGAATAAAAAATGTGAAAATAAGGTGCACAAATGATGATAGATGCTAATGATCACTGGTATTCTGTGTTGATAACCAGAATTTGCAATCGGTCTGTCATTACGCCACTGCTCTGCAAGGCAGAACTAATTATTGTTTTATTTCATATTTGTATACGATGTTTTCATGTGCGTTTTCAGTGCAAAAAAAATCAAAATATTTGCGACTAACTTTCCAACATTTGGTCAAGTCCTGTAACTGTACTTTTTGAGTTTTGAAATCGCAGAATAAAAGACACCAAAAAATAAATTTACTTATATGGTGGCCCGTAAGTGACAGCCTTCACCCAATTCACACCACACTTCTTTTGAATTGGAGGGAATGAAGTGTGGTGTGGCCACACCACACTTCATTCCCTCCAATTCAAAAGAAGTGTGGTGCAGTTTTAAGTGTGGTGTCGTCATGAATTGGGGAAAAAAGTGTGGCGTCGTGAAAAGAAGTGTGGTGTGAATTTGGCGAAGGCTGTCACTTACGGGCCACTGTATACTTATCCTATGATTGAGCTATATCAGCCGTGATATGTTGCTTGCTGTAGGGCCAATATACCACAGCAGCGGGCCTGATATCATGGCATATAGCCCTGGATGCAAAAGCTCAGACACACAGTGTAGCTTGGAATTTCCGTACATCA
>Ga0056129_1000463_pt1 | contig 10672 bp, 5 predicted proteins | sample WorMetLIZISLAND1_FD_71118 | JGI IMG/M metagenome (GOLD analysis project Ga0056129, IMG submission 71118) | Marine gutless worms symbiont microbial communities from Max Planck institute for Marine Microbiology, Germany - Olavius loisae LIZARD... ...
TAGACCGCCACCGAGAACATGTTGACAGTAATATTCGCTGTTAACCTTGGCTCCTGGCTCGATGAAGACGATGCCAGTCTTCCCCATTCTCCACACGCCAACCAAAACCATGACTTTCTGACATTTCACAAGGTAGTGTAGCTACACACTTGAGGTGTGGTGGGATCTTTAGTGATAGTGTTATTACAAATTTTCTCGTGATTCTGACAGTGAAAGAATTTTGAAAATCGGTTAATATTTGACAAAGTTAAGGTGTTCAACGCAAACTGTGCCATTTTTGGCCCACCCTGTATATGAATATGGATATAAGCTTGCGTGCAGCAGCACACGCTCTCAGAGGTAAACTACGTTGCATTGTCGTGTATTGTAACTAACGGTGGACGCCAAGGCAGTGTTTTGCTTCATTTATATGAACGCCCTGAGTTCCTTGACCAAATTCAGTAGTATATATTTTGTATGTGAGTTAGGTATAGGCTAATTAAGAGTTTATGCGGCAAACACTAGCAGAGAGATTTTAATGCTAAAACAACTTTCACGTCACATTTTTACTCGCGCGGTGCTATGCATAAGCGCGCGGTTGCCTATTTGCTGTCGAAAAGTGTCCGTCCGTCTCTCCGTTCGTATATGACTATACGCGTACGTCACGATCCGGTATTGTAGGCCTATCAAAACGGCTTAGCTCATCGTCGAAATTCTCCAGCACCTGATAACTCCAACAATATAGTTTTGTGAGACTAATCGGCGTTACGAAATACTAACTGGGGCCTTTAACACTGGTCTGGTAGCCTGCAGCAATTTGAACATTTGCTGAGTCATTCGCTTTGTTTGACTAAAAAGGCGTGATCAGTGATCAATATTGTGGACGACGTTCTGTTGATCTAGCCGTCACTTGCGATCAACAACGCAGCGTCGTCGGACCTGCAATACACATTGTTCTGCGGTCGTCTAACAGATGGCCGCATTACGCATTGCATAGTCCGCGTCCGTCGATCGTCTCTGACAATTTGGTCAATACAAACATTGTCAAAATCGGCTGAGTAGTTTATATTAACGGTCCACAAAGTCGCCGCGGTCACCATTTGTCGCTGAATTGGAAGAAGAGCAGTAAGAATAGGGCGTTGGCGGTCTATATGTTTGACCCCGTCTGTAGACTATAGCGTAGCCGAGCTGTAATGGCTGTCCAATGGTCATGTTTGTTGACGACAGGGCCCAGCGCAGAACATCCCTTTTCATTGTCACATGACAACGACGACAATGATGATAACAGAGGCCTGTATATTGCTGCCTAACATTAGGCTATAGTGTCGCATACTCGCGTGACTCTTGCTTAGAATAAATTGCCAGCACGCTAATTACTACACCGTGTACAGCGGACCAAGAACTGTACTGTACGTGAATAATTCTAATCATTTTTATTAGTCTTGTTGAAGTGCACCGTCGCCGAGACTATCAGGCGTCGTTGTTTGTCAATCTGCTGACGCAAGTTACACTGCAGGAAAACTGATTCATTCATCTGCGACGAGTGTAGTGAACGACCGAGATATCACCTCCACTCATTTGTTCCAGGTTCAGGTAGGCCTGAAAGTGTTACGTTGGCCTACGTACGGCCCATATAGTTAGGCCTACGTCATATTAACACACAGGTTGTTCTAAGGTAGAACAGTCAAACTGTATGTATGCTGTTAGATTTCAAGGAAAGAGTCGCATGCGCGCTGGCGCAGCTGCGACGCAGTGCATTGTAATCGTCACGTACTTGTGTTTGTCTGTGTCTGTTAGTGTTACCACAGTACCACTATAACTCGAAACAGCATGCATCTTTCTTCACTAAACGACGTTTGTTGGTTCAGGTAGTGGCCGTCTCGAGATGCATGGTTATATTTCCGAGGCATATCTGGCCGTAGAACTGGCAAATTAGCGAAAACCCGGGTTGACTGACGGAAGATCTGGCTTTTCTGTATCAAAGCGGCCAGGCTTAGCGTTCTTTCTAGGACGCTTAACCCTTTGACGCCCACTGTTGCCATATGGGTACAGCTATAAAGCATCCTGGGTTAAGCCGGGTTAAGCCGTCATTTGTAATTTTTGACATCCGGGCACTCTGACGCTGCACTCTGGCGCTCAGGGCTGAGCGTCAGAGTGCCCGGATGTCAAAAATTACAAATGACGGCTTAATCCGGTCTGGCACAGGATGCCTTATAAGCTGTACCCATATGGCAAAAGTGGGCGTTAAAGGGTTAAATATGGCGCATCTACATGCAAAATCAAGCTTATGCAGAGCGCGATATTGGGGTATCAGTTCTGGCAGTCTGATTACCTGTTTTGACACAATACCGGCTCGTAAAAGACGGACGACAGCGCATACTGTGCTGTGCATGGCAACTCGCGGATAATACAAGAAAGTAGGGAAACCCTACAACGCGGCAGTCCGCAAATTTGGGGAAGGGGTGCCCATGTGGCGGTGGGCATCGTGGTGTGATCGAGTTCCTATAGGTCGTGTATTCAAAGCCCTTAGATATCTATTAGGATGTTGCAGCGGTTTTGAATTGTTTTGAATGTAGTTTTTGATTACTCCCTTTTGGGGGAAGGGGTGCAGGGGTCGACGATGGTACTGTTGGGTAGGGCGATTTTTGTTCCCATAGGCTGTCACTCAGTGCAAACCACCGTTGTATCTGACACTATTTGGCCGCGATTTTCGATGCAAGTTTTGACTGTGGGTTGTGAGCCCCCAGTTTTGGGGAAGGGGTGGTCGTAAAGGGTTGGAGATGAGTCCCTGAGTACCCGGTATGGTGACTTCCTGTAGGCTCCCCATAGTAATCATAGGCCTCTCGCCGTTTTCGCAGTGCTCACTGACTTGTCACGGACAGGCAGAGTGGCAGACAGACGCGGACTGACGGAATTGGTCTAGCAAAATGACATTGTGCACTAAAGTGTATCGGCCGCCAAAAAATATCAAGTACTGATGTGCAGTTTATATTTTCTACTATCAGATGTCCAGTGACTGAATGTAGCCTACTCAGGTCAATGTAATGTACTTTGCTCACTAATCAGGCCGTAAATATGTACCGGTAGGCAGTTGATCTTTGCCGGGCCATAAAACACAGTGCTCAGTATAGTCACTGTAGCCAGTATACGATATACGTATAGGCCTACATCCGGCTAGTTGAACTTTATGTTCGTTTACTGGCATCTGATGATACAAGTCCAAGTGGCTTTATTCTCAGTGATCTACTCGGAAACTTTAACTTCTTGTACGAATTTCTATTTTCTACAGTACCGGTAGTGAACTTTCTGAAATCTGTCCCAGGTGGCGTGTTTTGAAATTATCTGATGGACAATTTGTTGGCGTTGCATGTACTTTGAGACTAGGCCTAACAGGTTCACTGACTTTGCGAAAGGCTGTGAACCGCTGAGCATAGTCATACTTCGAATCCAGTTTGTAATTTAATCCAGTAAGTTCAGTGTTTCCAAATATTGATTCTATAGGTCCCAAACCAGATTTGCATTGACAAATGCTAACCTACGGTGCGGTGCAAGCAGGTGCTAACCGCTGACACATACAACTGATGCCACTATAATAGGCTAAATATCAATATGGCTCGGGTTGTATGGATTTCTATTTATTTCTGTTTTGTTATAACATTTATATTTCATTTTTAAAATTTAATTGGTAACACTTTTAAATAGCAATATAGCCTAATCTACCATTCCAACAAGTTTTAACTGCTGCAATTATAATGATGAAAGGAAATGAAAACAATGGTTTAGTTGCCTTTGTAGTTTACTGAACCTGTCACAACGAATATCTTCTGTTTAGATGTGTGAGGTACAGACAAAATGATGAAGTTTGTGTATCGTTATTGTTTGTGTTAAGAGTTTGTTGAAATGGCTGGTGCCGCTGGAATCTGTTGGTCTCTCATCTGGCTGCTGCTGCTGATAGTCGGAGGATGGCCAATCGGCGGACTGTGCGCCATGCTCTACCTGCTCGTGAGTCCGTTCGGCGCCTGTATTGAGGCGCTGACACCACTCGTCAACCTGCTCGAACAAGGACTCAAGTTACCACTCACCTGTGCACTTAATCTCGTCCACCAAAAACCACTCTGCTGACGTGTTGGTGCTCGCTACATGACACATGAATTCATGTCGTGTTTTATATTGTAATGTATGACATAAGCATTATTGTCAACGAGATGAACAATGTTCCCTATACACGTATAAGGCTTAGCAGACAGGCTACGAGAATGCGCATTATCTGTGTACAGAAACTTATACAAACTTTGTGACCTGATAGTGTTACGGGTCTAAGCTAATAACAACTGTTAAAACACCTATCTTTAATTTGAGCTTAGTTCTGTGTCCCTAAAATCTGCTGTTCGTCAGTCATGCCTGCCAATCACCTGTCCAGCATCCAATGGAGCGCAAGCAATCGCCAGAGTATGTCTCAAGCGTGGACTACGCTACCGGCGCGTAGGGTCAGGGCGGCTCGTAGAATGGACTGATGGATGGTTAGGGTTTTAGGGCATCTTAAGAATGCAAACAGTTGCCTTATGTGACTGTTATGTCTAAAAGTTTATTAGTAAAGCCAACAACATGTACAAAGGAAATTATTTGTTTAGGATGAATATTATGGAGAAGATCAAGGAGACTAAGCTGTATAGAAATTAGGCGAATGGTATCAAAATCGACACAACTGATCAGTACTTGTTCTACAGTTAAGATGGGAGGATGGATGGATGGAGGTAAGAGTGGCTTAGTGAGTGATTGGAGATGTTGTTAACAGTTAAACATAGGTAGACAACAGACAGTGCAATGCCAGTTGGTTGGTTAGGGTTTAACGGCATTTTAAGCACGCAAGTAGCGGCTATATCATGCCTGAGGAAGTTTAAAGTTTGTTAGTAAGGCCAGTGTTCTGATTATAACCACCAATAGATGTCATCATGTTGAAGTGTTGCATCAAAACACGCCTATCTCTCACAAACAACGTTTAACACAGCACACATGGCAACCACACAGGAGTTGACAACAAGGCAGCAACGACTGGTGAAGCTGCATTCTGAGCACATAAATAGTGTCTATATCATCATCAACTTGTGAAATGCACCATAAAGAATAATACGAATTTTACACCAAAAGTGTAAAAGTGTACATGATGTATGCATTACAGACAAGTACTACAGTGCTTACTAGTATTCTTTATTTCCTCCATTTAACGGTACTCATATTTGGAAACTTTAGATTTAACTTTATAAATTAATTTTTCAACAACTTCTTTTCAGGTTTTCTTAGGCTTACTTCCAGGTCTGACACATTTTACCTTGTAAGCGTGCACTCGAATCACAGTCGTCTTTTCTCCACACACATTACAATATTTCAAATCAACAAAATGACTTGTTATCAGCAATTATAATTGAGATGGTGTCAATGCGTGTGTTAAATACACAATTAACGTAGCAAGTGCAATAGTAATGTACTACAGATGTGTTTAATAATTGATTGTCCCCTCCACAGCCAATACTAGTAAAATGGCATAATGTTTTAATATACACCAAATAACAGTTTTTACAAGTAGACACATTGGGGATTTTGATCCTTAAAGAGGTAAAATGGGTAAGACTTATTCTAAGTCAATTGCAAAGAGTTTGTACAGTTTGTAGGCTTCTGCTATGCTGCCACTAGTCTTGGCTGTGGAGAGGTAAACATTATTGAGAACACAGGTATATACAATACAAATATAAATATATACAATCCATACAATCCATCTATTTACAGCTGAATTCTGTCATGGCAACAAGTCAACATAATCCGTCACATCGAGAATCCAGAGAAATAACTGTTCACGTGAAAAAGTTCTAAGAGTGGCCACTGACAAAATATCCTGAAGTGAAGCAAAGACAATTTTGTTGCTCAAGTTGCTCACTATCAACAGACAAAATGCATTATCATTCAACTGAATATTAGTAACGAGGAAACATAATTTTCATCCAGATCTGATCTTCCAGAATACTTCCTTTCAATCATAACTCCAACATCAAGTTAGACATCATGCATCTGATCTCAATTACAGGGTTAACAACACAACAGATTACATGTATTGCACCAGTGACATCCTTAACTTACTATACCACACTGGGAAGGCAGGCCCCTAGTGGGCCCAGTGCACACATCTGACCAAGAATTGTACAATAATAAATGCCAATTTGCTAAGCTACCACATTTCATCGGGCAATAATAGATCATCTGAAAATATCACAACACGCGCAAATTGCAAGTAAATAACCACTGTGCACGAAACTTCAGATCAACACGAAAACAATGTTAACAACACACAAATCAATGCATTCGCTAGTCAGTGATAAAGCTTGTCTGTGTACCTGCTTTATGACGAGTTAAGATGCTTTAACTATTACGACCGAGTTCAGCAACAGATGGCAGGATGACTAACCACTGCCACTCAAAAGACACTTAATGACAGTAATTTAACACCAAATCATGTACTCGCGAAAAATATGAGCAAAGGCAAAAGCTTAGATCACAACAACCTCGACAGTGACATTAGGCACATCAGACCAATAACAACTATTAACCATTCTGCAAAGAGGCCTAGCTTGTAAAAAGGTACACTTGATATGCAAACAGTAGAAGATCTACAGCACCAACTGACACGAGTGGTAACAATGTACCCTACTGATTACATACAGGGAAAAGGCACACGTTACAATGACCATAGAATGGAAACTCAATAATTTGGTTGAATTGTAGATCAGCCTGCTTCTCCATACACTAATTCAAAACCACATGCATGAAAATTTCAGCGACTAACTAAGTAATTATTGTTTAAAAAATCTAAATTGAGAAATTTATTATTATTAATTTTTCACCTGCTTCACTACGTTTTTATGCTTGTCTGTCAAGTGAATGAGGCCTGAGACATTTACTGTCTTTCAGTTCTATAGAGGCTAAACATAAACATGTGTATAACTGAAAAATTTCAAACATAACTCGTGTAAGTAAATATCACTAAAGGGCATGTCACACAATACGGGCAATGCCAAGCAATTGATGTGAACTGAATCTAGTGGATAACTTGCCATTATTTTCACCACATGTAACACTAGTAGCCTATAATACTGATTACTAACAAATCAAATGACTTGCACCAACCGGTAAAGAAACAGCACCTCAACTAAGATGGTACGCAAACCTTATACCACCTCATATAAACTACTGACTAATGGTATTTAAAGTTCAATGCAATATCGCTTCAACTGCCCATTACATCTCAATCTAAGTTAATTTTTGAAAAATTTACTAACAGTTTAAATTGATAAGCTGCAAAGATAATGTCAAAGTGAACTAACATGCATAATAACAGTCGGCACATTGTGCACCTGTACAATACATCATATAATCTGATCATTCCTATCTTCTCGCTGCTCCACAGAAAATACACGATTACACATCATATATTAAAACATGCACATACTTTTATTTTTGGTTAATAAACAGTCATAGCAAAACAAGAGGCTCAGCTATCGCCGAGGGAGCGTGCATCAGCGGCAAATTACACTGGATGTTAAGTAAATAAATTATCTGCCATTGGACAATATACGACGTAAATTGCATCGGTTTGAACAATATTCATCTTTAAAAAGTACCGTGATCTCGAAACCTAAGAAAGGGTTCATTCAAGGCCATTGAAAATTACACCATTTGATAGGTCATATATGACTTCCTATTTATGTACAGTAGTAACCATTGCTCTACCTTGCACAGTTTTTGACATATGAGGGGCAATCAAAAAGTTCTCGGCCTGACCTAGTTCTGTTCAGAATAAAATTACAATAGTATTTGCTTCTTATAGTAACAAGGCTCAGAACATGACATGCACAACATGACTTTTGGCCTATAAATATTTTGTGCATTCTGTCCATATTCACAAATTTAACAGTCGACGGTTGTTTCCATACGACATGGAAAAAACGGAGTTATGCAGTGTAATGAAATGACAATTTGACCGATTTGTTCGTTCCATTGCATGTTTTGTTGTTCTGACTCAAAATCACATTTCATCCTGAATAATGAACAGTGAAATAATTTTTGCTGGGTCACGTCGGTATCATTCGAGAAGTTCTTCAGAAACTTGTGCGCAGTTCTGGTGTTAGCATTCTCGACACCATCTGAGGGACACTTTGTTCATACGCTGAAATGCACAAAATATTTATAGCCGAGAAGTCACAATGCACATGTCGTGTTCTGAGCCTTGCTACTACAAAAAGCAAATACTATTTTAATTTTATTCTGAACAGAACAAGGTCAGACCAAGAACTTTTTGATCGCCCCTCACCCTCGTATTTGTTTTTGAAACTGCTGCAACATTGAAATCCAAGTCTGGGGTCACTCAGTCATCGAAACTGGTACCATTTGATAGCTTACGGTTTCCTATTAGCAACTTTATTTCTACAAGAAAGCCAGACTAATGCAAAGGTAAGTGGTGTGCACAACAGCAATGTATGTGTAAAGGCCCCTAGCAAAGAAATCTACAGCAAATCAATATGGGATTTCCTATTGATAGTAGTAACTGTGGCCAAATTACTTACCACTTGCTAGATATTATCACGTACAGAGGCTAAAAATCGCCAGTTTCGCCTACTGTATTCTGATTGTAGACCCATAGTGGAGGAAAGCCAAGCAATATCAATGTAATATATACATCGTTGAAAAGGACATTTAGTCGGGTAAAATTCTGTCGCTGACATTATGGGTCTACCTTCATTCGTATAGCTGTTTTTGGCCTGCAAAATCTGGAAAATTCCCCACCCCCCAAAAAAAATTCGAACTTATTGCAGCTCAAAGAAAGAGTCTTTGAACTACAATTTGGTAACAACTGCATGATCATAGGTCTTCTTTTGTTGAAATTAAACCACAGCATGATAGTCAGATGGATGAACAGACTGACACGACCATAGTTACTACCACACTTAGCACAACTGACGCACGGTTAAAAAAACGAAAAATACCGCACACGATAAAATACTAAGTACACATTACATTCAGCGAGTTAACATGGTCATAATGAAACCAATACGGCAATGCAGAAACAGACATCACAAAGACAAAATTTAAAATATTAACTAACTGCTTTCACAACATCAGTGCAATTCTGCCAAGACAGCAAATGCAATCAGGGCAGTAGGTAGACAACCACTGGCTGACTGCATCAGCATCAGTTGACTATCAGTGGCTGACAGGTAACGACTGCATGTATTTGTAATACTTGGACTTTGAACCAATCAAGAAAATCTGGCTGTTCCTGTGCGAGAATCTGTATCAACAGAAAACAATGAAAACTGATCAGATCAATCGACCGTATAAACCTGATGTCAAATTAAATGAACGACTGCAGCTATCCTCTACCAAGCTGCTATTCTGAAATCTTGTGCTATTGACATCATGTTGGTCTCAGTACATCCGGCCCGGTTAGTGCTGGGATGGATAATCATCGTTGGGTGAGTAAGCCTCCCAGTAAGTAGCCAGCCACTAAGGTTAACTCAGCCTTCTACCCTCAATGGGACAGTAAATGAGTAGCAGCTTTCGGGCTAAGTAATAACAATAACTGGTGATGGTGCGTATAGACAGCAGCCTGCATGTGGACTCAAGAGCCCAAATCGGTTGGCTTGGTTTGATGGCTGGCGGCCACTTAGTGACCAGTTTGCATGCATCATATGAACTGAGTGAATTATCACAATGGCTATGCCACGATGACAACACTATAAATAGTGGCACAGTTATTATTTTCATTTGTACCCCACCAGCACAAAGCTGCATGCTCTAAACTGGTTGTGAACGTGTTTTAGAAAGAGACTGCGTTCCCCCTCTGTAATACCACAGACAGTTGCTGGAACAGGTAGGTGGTCTCTCGTGTGTCACCAGTGATGCTGGTCATGTACCTTCCTATTTCTTGGACGAGTTAAACCGCCCGACAGTGTCAAGTGTCCGCTGTTTGATGGCCACCGGAAACTTAACAGCTGTCTGTATACTTAGCATTCCTGCTAGCCACAGAATGGATGGCTGATGCTCCTACCACTCTGGCTAAACTGGTCAGGTGGAACACTGCACAAGTGTCCGGGACTCTAATGGCCCATGCCAGAGGCTTGCTGTGTGACCATGGTAGAATGGTGATTCCGTCGGGGCATTTGCCGTTTTGCCGGATTAGTCCCATAGGCTCTTTGATGGCATGGATCGATCTGGGCACGCTTCATAGCCTGCCACCAGATGTCATAGACATGACTGTGATGTTGCTGTCTTGGTGCACTTCTCCTGCACGTCAAGCCATGGAGACCACGAGCATCGACGACTTTGGAGACACAGCCACATGTGTGAGGCTCACACGCTTAGCTCCTGAGGCCACAGGCCAATTGCAAGCCTGATCTGTTTGTCAGACAATCACAGACCCACTGATGTGATGGGAGATGCGGCCCACCAATCGCCAGAGTGCAGTGATGACGATGCCAGCAGTCTGGTCTGGCTCCGTCGATACTGTGGCCTTCGTAATTGTTTAACCCTTAGTAGATTCAAAAATTAAAATTTAACCCTCCAAAGATTCAAAAATAAGAAATACTACAAAAATGGGCACAGATCATCAGTCCATGCAGTCGTGGGCCAGCAAACTGTCATGAAG
>Ga0056129_1000465_pt1 | contig 10667 bp, 7 predicted proteins | sample WorMetLIZISLAND1_FD_71118 | JGI IMG/M metagenome (GOLD analysis project Ga0056129, IMG submission 71118) | Marine gutless worms symbiont microbial communities from Max Planck institute for Marine Microbiology, Germany - Olavius loisae LIZARD... ...
CAACGCCATCAACGGCAAGAATGAGTCCAAGTGAACTGTTTTTAGAGTGTGTGCTCAAAATGTCCACCCTCTTCTCGCACACAGACTGCCAAACGATCTCTCCATTGGTCGACAGCATTGTCATTGATCTGCTGCTCAAGTTTGTTCCAATCCAGACGGTTAGCAGACGCTAAGTTCATCAGTGTTCTGAATGTGACGCAATTATGACGTCATTACCGATGAGGAATCACTAATTAAGTAAACCGGAGCGTAGAGTACTTATTCCTTTTTCTGTTGGTACACAAAGTGTTAAAATCCATCAAGAAACGCGGAAGTTATAGTCCAAAATAAAGTGGCACGTTTTTTTATGGGCCACGGTGTAGTTAGAACATTGGATCATTCTGTCTGAGTAACAGTGTTGTAGATCTGTAATGAGTGAGTTCAGTTGTGTATTGGTGTGAATGTACAGGCAGGTGCTTGATGCCAAGTATGGTTTGAAAAGATGGCAGATTGGTGAAATTGCTTCCAAAATTGGCCAGCTTTATTATCACTACTAGTGAGTGTAATGTCTTCTGTCATTTTCACTAGATTCCTGCTTCTGATGATCATTGAAGCGGTTATAAATTCATTCCACACTATGCAGTATGTACCACATCTTGAAAAGCAGATTTGCTGATTATTGTTAAGAACGTAAAAATAATATCGCTAGCTTTTACAACACAGTACTTATAATTCTACCTGTAATTTAAGTTGCAGGCATGTTTTACTGTTTAATTTCAAACTAAAAACCATAAAATTTACTTTTATGGCATTTATACCAGTGTCGACTGAGATAGTTTAAAACTAGGCCTAAAACCTCCATGTTGCGTGAAGTCTCTTCATCTGTCACACTTCAGTATTGTATCATCTAAATTCTTTCAACGCCTGATGTAGTGTGAAATTAGAAGAATGATGTTGACGTGTGACGGCTGGAATCTCTCTTTGTTCTATGTTTGCCTTGCCTACTTCTCTGGACTCTACTCTGGCGTCAGAGTTACTGAGTTATATTCGTGTATCTAATATAGTATGGTTTTGCTGATAATGCAGTTTGCGGACAAGTGAGACGAACTACTTGAACGAGTCGTACGCCTTCTACTCTGCCATACGTATGCGTGGATATTACTCGAAAGCAAATAAAGAAGAAAGGTTGGTGTTACTGTTTTACATGGAATTTTTCTAGTAACCGAGACGATTAATATGCTGCATTGTTTGGTCCTGAGTGTCCTTCATTTAACTCACAAGCCGAATTATCAAACGTTTGTCTGTTAAATTCGCCATGTTATCAGTCAGTTTGTTCTGAGATATTGTGCAGCATGCATTTGCCATTGTTCATTATGGAAGTTTGCACAGCGGTAAGTTTAAATACAGAAATTGCCCCGTAACGGCCCCCTACATGTCTGTAGGATGATTGAATTAATCCTACCTTAAATATGTGTTGTGGACTTTCAATAAGCTACAGTGTACTAGGCATAGTGCATAATTCTTTATTATCTAATTCGGGCAATGTTGCTGGTAATTTGTGAGCTAATTATGTGTGATGTTTAACTGTTTATTTGATCATTGATGCCTCAACCCTCTGTAGGCGTAAATTTTCTGCTTCCTGTGTAATGATGTGCTGTTTACCTCGTAAAAAAGTAGGCGCGTTTTTCAATGTTTTGTTTAAGGTTCTGTTGCAGGGTTTTTATATAGGTTTTGTTTGGTTTAGTTAGTGAATGTGGCGAGCAGCTGCTAGTTAGATGTTGGTGCTTGCTGCTCTGCAGTTGACACGAGACTTCATGCTTCAGTCTGTCGTAGTATGTTGGTCTGAAGAACCATGGTTTTGTTGTGAATGGTCTGAACCACATTATGTGATGTTCCGTGGTGTAGAAGTTGTTTACAGCTGCTCCTCAGAACTTTATCTGTAAATTATGCAACAACAACGTTAATATGTAAAAGAAATTATACGTGTTAATGAATATAGGTGAAAGAAAACTGTATTGATCACATTTTTTGCTTATTTTTCTTGATGATCTAGATCATCTGAGAGATCTGGATAAGTCCAGTCTATTCTGACTTTTTAACATTTTTGCTTTGAAGCCCCTAGCTGAGGAACGCCTTGCGATATCCATGCAATCTATACATCACTGAAAAGTACATTTAGTGGGCTAAATTCTTTCGCTGACAATGCGGGTCTGTCTTCATTCGTTTAGCTGTTATTGCCTCCGAAACACGAGAAATGTAGCGAAAATCCAAGAAATTTGACCTTACAGCAGTTCAAGGTCATCCAAGGTCATCGATCTTGGTGTCAATGGAAAACTATCTGCTACCGTTTTCCAGATATTCATGCTAAAAGATAAGAAAACTGCCAATTTTACCCATCCATCCCTTGTTTGATGCCCCACTCGGGGAACCCCTTAGAATTTTGAGATGAAACTTACCCCACAAAAACTAGAGGGATGTGGCTACCATATGGTAAAACTTTCATAATCCTAACTTCAACCGTTTTTGTATGATCCATCCGTGTGACAGACAGACAGACGGACGGGCGATAGCATATAGCGTGCTAAGCATATATGCTATATGCTGTCGCACACTAAAAATACTGCATGCAATGTTACAATTATCAATGCCTTATCCACCACGTCTACTTCTGTGTGGTATGCAAAACGTGCTAAGGTTAGTTGACGTCATGTAACTGTATACTTTGGCAACCATTTGTTTTGTCCGATCAAAGTCGTATTTGATACAAGAAGCCAAGCTGTCGCTGGGATAGCCGACCATACTGCTACACAGCAGACTCTAGTAATTAGCGATCGTTGCTAAATAGCATATTGCGCACCTATGAAACTCCATGCAGTCACACCGACATGTTCCTAGTGACTGCCATATCGTGCCACTATTCGTGTTAACATTGCTTTGTTTTGGCCGCAGTCGCTGAAGCATACAACACTGGGTCCCTTTCGGAAGTTAGTTACTAGTTAGACCGTCCCCTTACCTTACTGTGCCTTCGAACACCCAGCGAATTTCTCTTTCGAATATGTGACGGCTAATAGTTTATTTATTTCATTTCTTCAGATTTCGCCTTCACGTCAGCATATAAAATTTACAATTTCAATTAATATACTTCGTTAACAACTGTACACTTTTAACACTTAACACACTGCGATGTTCGAATCACGGATCGAATGAAAGTTTGTTTACCAACTTTGCCCATACAGTGTCACGTGGGTGCGAAGAGTCCACGTGCACAAGCAATACATAGCGTCACAGACGACGACTACAGACGCAACACTGTACCAATAGCGCGACTGTAAGTACGGTCGGCTAAAAACTACAAGAAGCTGTGCTGTTATTCAGAAACTGTGCAACACTTGCGTCTGTCTTCTTCCACTCGTACTTTCCATCACCTTCTTAAAAAAAACTACTTCTAGCAGGTCTTCAACTCCCCCGAGTGGCTCACCCAGGTGCCTCACATTCATCCACCGGCTGACATTGTGCACTCTGAGGATTCTTTCACTTACTTACTATAAGTATTCTATAGTTTGTCGCATCTCTTCCATAATATTCGTCCTAAACGGACAATCTTTTATACTTGCCATTGGCCTTACTAATATACTTTAAACTCTCTCAGGCATGTTATAGCCACGTCATCAGTGACAGCTGGGCTTTCTAGTTGTGTGTTGAATGATTTTTGTCTAAATCAGGTGTTTACAGGAGTCGTTCATGTAGCTGGAGACAGTTGAAGTGCTGTGTTGAAGTGCTGTTCAGTGTTACGTAGTATATTTCGTGTGTAGATGCATGTGTAGTGCTATTTTCCTTTGTGTTCATTTTTTTCAGAGTTGCTGGTACTGTTCCTTGCAGGCCGGACCTGATGGTTAAGAAGCTGAGATACTACGCTAGGTTCATCGTCGTCTGTCTGTTGCTCAAGAAAATGAAACTAGTTCGAGACCTTGTCCGCGTGAGTTCTGTCTGCTTTTTCGTTGCTGTGTTCCGTCGAGTAATTGTAATTTGCGAAAAGTTGTCTTGCATTCACATGTTACACTACACGTCTTGTAGAATTTCAGTAGCCAGCTCTCAGTTCTGTCATTTGTTAATTTTATGAAGTTTTATTTTAACATTTCAGTTAGAATATAACCCTAAATGATGGCTGAGATAATTTATGCTTTGACTCTTGGCATGAACACACATTAAGCCTAAATCACATCTTAAAGTTTTTTTGTGAAAGTCACTTGTGCAAGTAACTTTTGCAAGAAAACCTGCACTAGTGACTTTCGCAAGTGCACCATGACACACGTGAAAGTTGAAACATGTAAGTTGCAGATCAAAAGTGATGTAGTTTCGTGGGCACTACTGTACTGTAAATGTGTATATTTAACTTAACAACAAACAACAACGATAATGTTTTTTTTGTGATTTTTAATCTAATATCATACTTTCAGTTATTATGTTCCATATTATGACCATGAAACTCTGGTCAATAACTTTACGTGTTTCTAACTGGCCAATCACAACTCACCATATATGTAAATATTTTTAGTTTTGGATTTTTGGCACGGGGGAAGATCGCCTGTGGGAAGATAGCCTTTAAAATGACCTGTAAAGTGGTGAGTGGGACGTTAAAACCCAGTCATCTTAACTCAACCCGTACTATCTCAATTTTCTGTCAGCTGTGCTAGAATATGCATATTTCAGTTGACCAAACGTATGACGTTGGTGGTGCATTTGTGCAGGAATTAGCGAAGCAGATAGATGACTACACAGCGACGTATGGGCCTGACGACCAGCTGGAGTGGTCGTTAGTGCTGGGAGAGATCCGAGCTTTCATTGAGGTATCACAACACTTTCCCACGCTGTAAGGAGTTTCTGGCTGGTCTAATAGGTATTTGTGGTGGAAATGTACAGTTTTGTCTATAGATGAATAGAGAAGCAGCTGTAGTCTGGTTAAAGGCAGTGGCAGACCTACGTTCCATGTCCTCCAACATGGTTTTTGAGTCATTGACAAAGGTTTCATCATCTTTATTACAGCATGTTATAAGTTATCGGTTTATTGTCATTATTATTAGCTCATTCTTAAAATGGAATGATGATCTATTACAATGACTGAGTGTCCAGTACCTGTCTCTCTGTCTGTCCAGAGATGCTGCCCAGGATTTGTTGGCTCGCATTTGCTTGAGGTTAAGATCACAAGATGTGGATGGCTCTTTTATGCTTTTAAGAATATCACTGCTCCTTCTTAGTAAATGGCCACTACAGGACCAAAGTTGCATACAAAAAGCTCAGTATTCGCGAGACATCCGACTGTTTTTATTACCACAAGCAAGATGGATGCAGTGTACATCAGACTTTGTGTTTTTAAAAATAACATTGGTATTTGTATGACTTGTATGATGTGACTGTTACTATGCGACTCATTATTGACAGTGATCACTGATTGGCTGCTGTGTGATGCAGTGTGATTAGCTGACACAGTAGTGATAGGCGAACAGTGATTGCTGATTGGCTCGTGTTATTGCTACCCATATATAGTGGAAGTTACGGTGTTGTGAACAGGCGGACAAGATAGTGAATGTAGTTGACGTCGACTCGTCGTCCGTCATCTTGTCCCACCGGCTGAGTCCATTGAATGCTCCTCCACTTGAGAAAGGAACGCCGTCGTACCTTAGTCTTCAGGAAATTCTCATCATAGGCAACTGTCATGAACAGGTCAGTTGCTGTGGCTGCTGCATGATTCAACGCCTTCTACACTGCCCCTGTAATGTGCTGTCTCTTGATTGGTCGGATTTCAGTTGCGTGACATTCCAGCATTGATCTTAGTACTCGTAACTGCTATATATTATAGATATGTCCGGCATTTCTGTAGGTCAGGGAAAACCGGGAAAAGTTGGGTTATTTGATTGGTCAGGGAAGTCATGGAAAATATCATAATTTGTAGAAAGTCGGGAAAGGTGTGGAAAATTGAAAGTTCAATTTGCACTTGCTTCGGCTAAGTTCGGTATAGTTATCTGGTATTTACTCATTGAAATATCATGTACTTTGGTAGTGTTATGCATAATTTGTGTTGTTGTGAATATTTCTTACGTTTGCTTAGTTCTTAAATTGGTCATGTTTAAGTCGGGGAAAGTTTGCCTAGGTGGCTGAAAAGGTCAGTCAAAAGTCATGGAACTCTGGGAAGGCCATGGATGAGGCATATGACACCAGTCAACCATTGAAGTGCATAGAATATTTTGCTCTCTATGCTTTTATTGCTTAGGCGATGTTAAATGTTATGTTGAACATGTCTGTGAGTAAGTGGGGTTTAACTGGAAACAATGCCCATAATTGACAAGAGGATGGTTTGTAAACTGGGTAGAAATACACACACATGGTGTCGTCTCTATGGCTGATATTTGTTACATGTATCTATGTGTTTTGTTTGATCTATACTCGTATCATCAGCTGATTATGGGGGTACCACAGTGACAGCCACACCGCTGTTCAGGCTTGGCACCCTGCCCTCTGTGGGAGCCATTCCCTAATCACCCCATAGTATTATTGTAGACTAGAGGATTTTTTTGTGTTTTTGTATGTGTGTGTTTATTGTTTTTTGCTGTATTTTGTGTTGTTTGCTATTTCTGTGTTTTTTTTACTTTCGTAGCATTTATTCTTTCAGTACTTTGATACTGTTGGTTGGGTCTTTTGACCTGTAAAACCCTCTCCCAGATAACCTATACTGTGTTGGTGTAGACGTAAAACACTGCTCAATCAGTCACGCGGCTGATTATGTGTCTGCTTGACACAGGTGAAGTTCTCTGAGCTGACGTTGGACATGTTTCGTATACTGCAAACGCTGGAGCGAGAGCCTCAAGAGGACCTGTCAAACCAGCTGTATGATACGTCGCCGGCGCCCGGACGCACTCCTTTCGTAAGAATTCTTTCATATTTGATGCCATCGGCACGTCGTGATAACAGTCCGTGCTGACGTGGATAGAATAGAAACAGAATGTTAGCGCAAACATGCTAGCAAACCATTTGACTTGCCTGATGGCCTGTGGTGCAGAGTGTACTGATATGTCCTCTCTGTTGCTTGTATATTTCATTCTCAGTGATTTCCAGGTCTCTGTGGTCCTTATCCAGTGCTGCTAGTACTTCCAGGACACTGTGTCTATCACTAGGCATCAATTGTAGAATTCTTTCTCAATGCCTGTGTAGCACATTTTGTGTTCACATGGTATTGACCGGTGAAGTGATGTTACAGCAGTATCTGGCTGGTATATGGTCATTCTGTTGTCCACATCTCCGTCACTTGATCATAGAAAGCCTCGTCTCTACAGCAGTTTCCATGCTAATCTCCATGATTGCCGATGTGCTCATTTTTGTCTTGCGTAATGCTGTGCCGTGTATGTTATCACTCTGTGATGAATGCATGCGTTAACATGATGACCTTAATGTTAAATGAGTCCACAAATGTTGTGTTCAGGATGGCAGCAGCATTAACCGACGTGATAACCCTCACAAGTACCTGCTGTACAAGCCGACAATTAGTCAGCTCTTCACGTTCCTAGCATCAGGCTTCAAGGAGCTGCCACCTACTGGAGTCATGTTGCTGTATCTGTCAGCTGACGGCTGCCTAGGCAATGCTAAGCACTCCGATGACAGTAAGTCTGCAGTTGATCCCAGACAGATAAAACTGTTCAGTTCTGCTGTTCGTCTTTGTTGGTATTTTTCTCCTGCTGATGTGTGTGCTGTTAAGAAACTAATCAGTCTGTCACTGTGTGAATTAGAGATTTATCCACGTCTGCTGTGTTTTTTTTCCGTTTGTTGCAAAGTCTACCTTCACTTATTTCTCAAATAGTGTCATTTTTTAATTTTTCGAATTACTTGGTCACATTTTGTTTTCTATTCTGATATAATTTGGTTAGATTACATGTGAGGAAGTCTACAACCAAAGTCTCATTGTTGTTGTCGTTGTCATTTATTATTGTTTTTATGTTCATTTTAGTAAATACAAATTGGACTATATGCTCGTCAGTTTGTCGGGTCAGGTCGGGTCATTGGCAGGCAGTGAGCAGTGATGGCGTGTATGCCTTCTGATGTGTAGTTGCATTCGACTTTGGTGGCGTCGTAACGAACAGTCGTCGAGAGCCAGACACGACGAACAGAAACAAACGTCCAGGCAGCCTCAAAGAGATGCATTGGTTAGTAGCACGTCATCTAGCTAACACTTATTGAAGCACTGAGATGCACTAGTAACTGACAGAGGACTATATTGGCTGTTTGAGCAGGAGAAAATCTTAGCAAGATCACCGTTGTTCTAAATGACTAATGTTTATTGTGTGCTAGTTGAGTTAATGCCTGATGAGTTATAAGTTTATCTCTGTAACGTTTTCCTATAAAAGTGTGTTTTTAGTTTTGTCTGGTGGACTAGACTGAGCTTTACTTTCAGTTTTTGACGTGCTGTTTTATGTGACAGTGCTAATAATAGGCATAGAAATGAACCTAGGTGATCCCTCAACGCAAGCCGTTCAGATGCCATGACTGACCACAGTGCTGTTACACTCGGACCTGTTAATGACAAGTGTCCTAGCAGTGTTATAAAGAGAGCTTACAAGTTACTAGCAGCATCTTTCCTTTGGAGAACAAAGAGCATTCCAGTCCGGAGTCTTTCATGACATTAATACCTGGCATTAAGGTTTTCTGGTGAACTTCCGTGTGTAGAAATAGACTGTGATAACAATAGTCGGTGGCTGTGATGTAGATGATAGTGATTGGGTTGTGTGTGTGTTGTGTCTAGTTTACATCCCGGTGACCTCTATCCATTCACTCGCAAGCCGTTGTTCATCATCATTGACAGTGACAACAGCTCCGCGTTCGAGGTCAGTTGAGTTTGAGCATAAGTGACATATGTTGATCTCTGCCTTGTCACTTAAGACTGATTGTATCTTTAGCTTCGTTAAATCTACCACAGTGTGGTTGTGCGGCAGTAAATGGTGATGTGATGTGGTTGGTTATGGTTTCATGGCACTCTAAGCGCACAAACAGCAGCTATATAATGCCTAAAATAGTTTTAAGTTTATTAGAAGGACTAACCGCATGTATAAAAGAAATTATTCGTTTAAGATGAATATTATGAAAGAGATCTGTGAGATTAGAAGCTGTATGGAAATTTTGACGAATGATATAATCTACACAATTTGTTCTACATTTAACAAAGAATTACAAGGTATATGAGGCTATTATGTCCAAACATCTCGTACTGAATGCTTTGTGCTTGTGCAGTTTGGTTTGGCTTGTGGTTACTGTTACCATTGACTGGGTTTTCTACATGATAATGAGGTTCTTTTTGTACCAGGAATAATTTATGTCGGAATATTTGTGGTTCCATCAGGTTGTCGTCGTGTGATATTGCGGAACAAAACTGAAACAGACTTTTGATGTGCCTGGCTTTTTCACCTTAAAACATTGGTGCCATATGATTTTCCGCTGTTTTTGCTGTCACCTTGTAGGATAATAGACGCCTGTTGATGATCGACGCCTACTTGTCATGCTGCCTTTATAAGACAGCAGTAACAAGTGGGTCCATGACCAGGTGGCCACTAAGCAAACATGCGGCCATACCCGATAATTACAGATTATCACAAAAAACGAAGCATTTTCACTAGTGAATTGTTTCCTACGATTTGTGTAGAATAGCTAGTGATCATTTTGGTCTTGGTTTGACGTAAATCGACCAACTTTTGACAAAGATATGCACAAAAAACAATTTCTACATTTTCTTTCCAAGTGACCTTGACCTTTGACCTCAAATTTGCTGGCCTAGTTAATCATGTCCAGTGCTGTGTTTGCACTAAATTAGAGGTTTCTATGGGTTTCCTATTTCAAGAAAAGTGGATGCGGAAGACATTCATACAGACGGATTGATTGATTGAGCAAGGTTTAACGTCTCCACCAACACAGTATAGGTTATATGGGAGACGGTTTTACAGGTCAGAAGGTCCAACCAACAGTATCAAAGTACTAATAACAAATAACACAAAAATACAATAAGCGCACACAGACACACAAAAACACAGCAAATCCCCTAGTCTACTCTAATACGGGGTGAGTAAGGGATGGCTCCAACAGAGGGCAGGGTCACCAAGCCTGAACGGCGATGGGGCTGCCGGCACGGTACCCCCACCATACAGATGGGGTTCTGCGTAATAACAGATGTGCTTGTGGATGTGTCTAGCACTGGCCGAACTTGTTTGGACAACCACTTGTATGTCTCCTGTCACCGGAAGAGATTCCCGTGTCATTGCAAGGTTTGTTTACTTTTGTCAACATTGTATCGAACTGGTGGAACTCTGTGCTGGCATCACGCTGTGCCTTGTTTGCCACAACACATAGTTAGTTGGTGTGAAGTTTGGCCTGCGATGGCCGCAGGTACACAGGCCTGGAAGAACTGGAGTTAAGAAAAGCAAGTGAACTACCGTGGCAGATAATTGGGTCAGTCAAAACACATTGTAGCGCCATATGTTTGGAAGCGAATCAGAGGCTTATCGGGATTAATCACCTTACATTGAGGCCTGTCTGCCTTGGTAAATGTAGGTCTGCAACACTGGGTCACTTGTGGCATTCCGTGGAGTACTGTGCAACACACACATAGTGCTGTGAGAATATTCAAAATTTCGAATCGAATTGAATAGTTACTT
>Ga0056129_1000466_pt1 | contig 10662 bp, 1 predicted proteins | sample WorMetLIZISLAND1_FD_71118 | JGI IMG/M metagenome (GOLD analysis project Ga0056129, IMG submission 71118) | Marine gutless worms symbiont microbial communities from Max Planck institute for Marine Microbiology, Germany - Olavius loisae LIZARD... ...
GTTACAATTATATCTTTTTCACAACGTCCAACTTGAATGGCACTGTATAGCCTAATTGTGCTGATGTGCCGTTAAGAAACTACTCACTCACTCACCCCGGCTCATCGTGCTTGCAAAATGGTTGCACTGCTGTCAGCCAAGATGCTGGACTTCATCGGGGTGCAGTACTGGCCACCAAATAGCCTGGATTGCTCTCCGGTTGACTATGAGATCTGGGGCATTTTGAAAGAGTGAGTGTACCATTGCCAGATCTGCGATGTCAACCATTTGAAAGAATGACTGATTCGTGAATGGTGTCGCTTTGATCAGCGTATTGACAAAACAAGTCAGCCAGGAACCCTGCTTAGCAGTCACTTTCTGTTCACTGTCTATTGTCTAAAATGTGACTTATTTAGTTCACATGAATGAATTCAAGCTATACTTAGTTTTGGAAAGCTCAATATTGCCCGAAAGGACGGAAAATATAGTATGAGACTATGGTCCAAAGGGTCATTGGTCCAAAAGCGTAAAGTAGAACTTGAAACTTCCATTACTGTAAAACTCATTATGTTCATGTGACCTTTTAATTCAAGGGGTAGGAGATTTAACTTGCATATCAAAGCTAGTTGTTCACGTTATGCAATGCAATGTAAGTTTTATACTTTATAGTGCTTTGACAGTTTACATTTTCAAAAACGTTTCACTTGGTATTTTGTGGAAAGCTTTAGTTTCAGTATCAGTTTTTGGTGTTAAAAAATTTTTTAAATGGCGCAAAAATGACAGTTTTTGAGCTTTTTAGAAGAAAATGGGTGGTTTCAATAAAGTACAAGCTTATTGCAGCAAAAAATGAAATAAAACCAAAAATGTGCAGCATTGCACAATTTTTGATCCATACGAAATGCATAAAAATTAAAATAAAAAAATGCTTGTTTTTGACAAACACGACACAAAAACCATTTTTGGCTTAGTTTATTGTATTCTTCAGTAGTAACTTTGCATATTTGGTGGTGGCCTGACTTAGTGGTAGCACATTGGTCTTGATCAATATAGTTACTCTACGTCTGGCCTGGTTAATACTTGGATGGGGTGACCATCTTGGTATAACCAACCACCTAGGTCAACTCAGCCTTTCATCCTACCGGAGTCTATAAATGAGTATTGGCAATACCCCCGGGGTAAAGGCGTGAGAATCACCTCTGTCGTGTGGCAGGTAACACTGTGTGATCCACTGATTCCATATGACATCTCACGAGTGCATTAGAAGTTTGTTAACGTATATGCGCTATACAGATCGATGTATACGACTTACACATATAAATAAAATTTTAGGCTAATTGTTTAGAAAACTGACAGAAAAGTTTTTTTTAGCACGTTTCCTTAAAAAAAGTGTTTTTCGTTCTGGTTTTAAAACCGACCCAGCTGACCCACCACTGTGGTGCTTGGTCAGTTCTAAACCAAAATGAAAACTGCACTATGCATATGTCCAGGGTTCTAAGTCTGAATTGAAAGGCTGACGGAGTATATAACATGTGCTGTTTGTTGTGTTCAGATGCATTAAATGCTACAATGTGGGTTAAACCCGAGGAAGTTTTGCTGGGCAATGCATTATGGGTTGTCGAATGTGCTAATCCGTACTTCGTTCTTCAGAAACGCAAAGGCAGAGGTTCTGGTTTTGCTGGTCTGTTGGTTGGAACGTTGGATTCCGTTCTGGATAACAAGGCTCCATCGTACAGAATCCTTCACCAACAACCAGATTCTGGTGTTAGCTATGTTGTAGCTCAGTCTGACAGCAGTACAGAAATCAGTACACACTGGAAGTGGCTTGAGGACCACCTTGTAGGTACACTGTCAGCATTTGAGAGTGCAGATGAAGTGTTGGATTATGTCAGATGCAAAATTGAAAGCCTTCAAGCCAACACCAGCATTGACCTTGCATTGGGGCAGGATGATGAAAGTGGTGGTCACAAAGCAGTAGCCAGATTTCGGAAGTTGTTCAGCATGCCTCAAGAAGAAAAGCTGGTCAGCTATTATTCGTGCAGTTATTGGAAGGGCCCCGTGCCACGCCAAGGATGGATGTATCTGAGCGTTAATCACTTGTGCTTCTACTCATTTTTAATGGGTGGCGAGGCAAAGCTGATCATTCGCTGGACGGACATTACCAGACTTCAATGCGGCAACAACCTGCTGTTTCCTGACAGCATTCAGGTGTCAACACGTGAACATACCTATAACTTCAGCATCTTTGTGTCTATTGAGAAGACGTTTCAGTTGATGCAGCAGCTGGCCAACATGGCGATGACCCAGCTCATTTCAGAAGAAGGCTTTGAAGAAGATCGAACTTTGCCAACTACCGGTGCCAAGTTGACGAAGTCTGCCCGAAAGTGGTCGTTGAAGAGGGATCTTAATGCAAGAGCTCGAAGTAATGCATACAGATGTATTTTCAATTTGCCTTCATTGGAAAAGTTGGATGGAGAAGCAGAATGTATATTATGGACTCCATATAACAAGCAGCACGTGTGGGGTACTCTGTATCTTTCATCTGGATTTTTGTGCTTTGCCAGCCGAGTCAAGAATTTGGTAAATGTGGTCATTCCTCATTCAGAAATAAATATCGTTGAGAAAATTGAAAACAGTGCCGGCCACATATTGCCCAATGCCATCTTGCTGACAACACGAGGAAAGATGAGTTTTCTGTATGCTGAGCTGGAAGACAGAGATTTCATATTGGAACGTATATCGCATTTCTTGGCTCGTGCACCAGTGTTCTCTCATAGCAGTTCCAGCTGTGCATCGAGTCCTGATGATAATGTTTCGAGCAGTCCAGTGTTTAACGATAAGCCAGTCCCTGCTCTTGCAACGTTATTTAGCCATCCAATGTCCAATGAAATGTCTGCAAAAGATGCTGCAAAGAATTCCATATGGCAGGATTTATTTCTGGAATACGGACGCGGACTGTGTTCGTATCGTACTCATGCAGTTCACGCAAACATACTTAAAGGCATTCCCGACAGCCTTCGTGGTGAAATCTGGATGATTAACTCTGGAGCTGTGTACGAGATGAATGCAAATGTCGGTTATTACTGGAACTTGGTGCGAGAAACGTCTGGCAGAGAGAATTTCACAACCGATGAGATTGAACGAGATCTTCACCGGTCGCTGCCAGAGCATCCAGCTTTTCAGACAGAGGTTGGCATTCAGGCTCTGCGACGAGTACTGACTGCGTATGCTTTCAGAAATCCTCACATAGGCTATTGCCAAGCCATGAACATAGTCACAAGTGTTCTTCTTCTGTATGTGAACGAGGAGGAGGCATTTTGGCTGCTGGCAGCAGTGTGTGAGCGACTGTTGCCCGACTACTACAACACCAAGGTTGTTGGTGCTCTCGTCGATCAAGGAGTGTTTGAAGAGCTAGTGGAGATGTTTATTCCGAGCCTCGGTAAAAAGCTGGATCGTCTTGGCCTTCTGAGTCTCATCTCTCTCTCATGGTTCCTGACGGTATTTCTCAGTGTGATACCGTTTCACTGTGCCGTAAACGTAATGGACTGTTTCTTCTATGACGGTGCTAAGGTTATATTCCAGATGGCACTGGAGATTTTAGCTCGCCTGCAGGAAAAACTGGTGCTCTGCAAGGACGACGCAGAAGCCGTATCGGCACTGACAAAGTTTATGGATAGCATTGGCAGCAGTGATGCAAGCACGTCTCTTGGCAGTAAAGTGGACAAAGAGTGGTCAGTTGACATTGTTGATCTCATCTACGACTCGTACAGCCAATTCGGTGACAAGATTACAAACGAAGACATCAGCAAGTTGAGGTTGAAACACCGTCTTAGTGTGGTACAGTCACTGGAAGATGGAACGATGAAGAACGTTCTGCGAAGTGTTAACACTCACTCGCTGTTTACAGGAAAAGAACTAGAACTGCTCTTCGCCGTTTTCAAGGATGAGTATTTGTCGGTGTGCTACTGGCGCACGAATCAGCCACCTACTGACGTCTTTGACAAATACGATCCGTGCAAACCATACTACGAACAGTACAAGGTAGATTTCGACCAATTCAAAGTACTCTACTCGGCTCTGTGTCCGTGGATTGGCTACCACCATTCCCAGACGCTTGCCTTGCGTGTTTTTAGACTTCTGGATGCAAATTGTGACAACATGGTCAACTTCCGCGAGTTTGTTTGGTTCTTGAGTATTGTTTGTCGTGCCGATATGCCCGAGCGACTCAAGCTGATCTATCGGCTACATCAACCGCCAGCTTTACTGGAATCAGAAGTTGCCGATGCCGACACTCCATCGAGTAGGTCGGACACAACGGACAGTGCTGTTGAAGCATCCGAGTATTTCGACAAGAGTCCGGCTGGTGATGCTAATATGGGTGGAAAGCAGTCTAAACAAGACGTTGCCGGAGCAGTTTCTGTCATTCAACAGGCAGCTGGAGATGAGGAAACGTCAGAGATATTAGCTGATGTAAACCATTCAAGGAGAAATAGATACAAAAATATTTCTGCAATGAATCAGGGAGAATTCATTCAGTTGTGCAAGACGCTGTATGACCTGTTTGTCGATAATCCTAACGAGCAGCAGCTGTTTCATTCCATTGCCACCGTTGCCTCGTTGCTGTTACGGATTGGCGAGGTTGGTAAACAGTTCAGCAATTTGTCTGTGCCTGTCAGTGTGTCAGAGCAGCCCCAGGACTGTAGTGATTTGCCGACAGCCAGTGCAGTCGTGGGGAAGCCTGGTACCTTGGACCTGAGTGGAAGTTCTGCATCATCGGTTGACCGATTTTGGTCGATAACTTTTGAGCAGTTTTTAGCATCAATGCTAACCGAAGAGCCACTGATAGACTACTTTGAAAAGCAAGTGGATGTGATACCTGCAATTGAGCGTTTCCGAAATCGTCGGTTGCAGCGGCAGACCAGTGCATCCTCGCCAGTCGTTACTCGTGATTCAGCTATGATGTGAATTGATTGCCTTAACGTACTTGTCACGTGCATACATTGCTGAGTACTTGAATTAATGTTACATTCTTTTTGCTGATGTTATAGAGGTACGTATTAATGACGTGGTGTAGTTTTTTGGCAGTGAATGTTTTAGTACACGTTTGCTAGTTAAGTGTTCAATTGTGATTACTGTGCGTTTTTGTCAACAATAAGTTGTATAGACCAGCTTATTTTTTACATATAGTCCTATATTATAGAACTACTTATATTCTATCGGTACTCATAAGTTAGCTGATTATATTACGTTACGTATTATTTCAAAAAAATATTGTTTACGTATCTATTTGCAAATGCTGTTTACTCCTTTCTACTTAGAGCTACCAAATTTGGCACATTATCCCGTCTCTTGGAAAGATCTAGGCCTTTGTAGATACAAGGGATTAGATTAAAACAAGGGATAGGCAGAGTCGCACTTCTCTTAGGCCTACCACTGATCGCTGAAACACGGAAATTTTGTAGTCCATCGCCAGATAGCGTCATAATGTGGACTATATTCTTGTCTTCAGAATTCGTTTTAGTCATCCTGTGGTTCGACAGTCGTGGGAGAAAGCCGGTTAGGCTGGCTTGTGCTGCAGACTGCAGTTTGGTTTATATTTACAGGCACATTGCATGTCGGTGAATGTTGTAGGCATATATAATATATTGTTTTAATAGTAATGGAATGCAATCCTGTACACACTTTTTGTACATGTATACCCACAGCGCCATATACAGCTTATAGTCTAGTAGGCCAAAATTATAACAGTAACAATTTATGATAACAATACAGGACCTGTAATTTTTGTGTTGATTGATGCACGTGTTATAAAAGTGAATTTTTGTTTTCTAAATGGATCTGTCGTGGACGTTTTTTCGTATGTATATATGCTATGGATTTGTTGTCACTTTGCTTTTATTGCTGAATTGTGATTACGTGGTATAGGCTTAGTATTCGTCGAATTGAGTGCAAAAATACATGTAAATCAATTAGAAATTGATTCTGGTGTTTGAATCTTGATGTCACTGTCCTATAGATTACGTTTAACTTATAGGGCTAGGCCTACATCTGGTATATTCTCTTTGAGACAGATTGATTGATTGATTGATTGAGCATGGTTTAACGTCTCCACCAACACAGTATAGGTTATCTGGGAGACAGTTTTACAGGTCAAAAGGCCCAACCAACAGTATCAAAGTACTGAAGGAACACAATAATACACATAACACAAAAATACAATAAGCACACAAATACAAAAAAAAACAGCAAATCCCTAGTCTACACTAATATGGGAATGGGATGACTAGGGGATGGCTCCCACACAGCGTAGTTGCAAAGCCTGAACCGCGGTATAGGCCTACCTCCATGGCTGGTGACAATGACATGCGATTGGCTAAAAAAAAGCAACGACTTCATTCTAATAACAGGTTGCGTCTACGGCCTATCTGGCACGGTCGTAGTATAACCAAATATACTAGAAAAAAATATCTAGTATATTTGGTATAACTATAGGATTTTACGAGCTTTCCGAATTCCAGAAAGCAGAAAATTATGTCTCTGGGGCTGATATCGAACGAATTTCCGCAATATCCACACATCACCATCATCTTTGGACTACTATTCGGTAAAAACCGCATGATCGTAGGGCAACGTAGGCCCAGACCCAAGTTTGTCGAAATTATACCACAACGTCGTAGCAGACGGACAGACTCGACGATAGGCCTACATATTAGCGCGCTTAGCAGAGCAGATGCGCAATAAAAACTAAACTATATAGTATATATATTCATTGGAATAAACCTATCGGTCGTTTAATAGCCCTGGATGCAACCATGAGTAACTAAACGGACCAATTTAAAGTTTAAAAAGTTTGAAGGCCAAGGTCACTGAACGAAAACGCGAAAATCGTTATCGACGCATAGGCCTACATCTGCAACATGGACATTGTTGTCAGCCCATCCTAATACTGAAATGACACACAGTCCATTTGGCACAAATCCGCAGTAGAAACGGCAATTTTCAACTATTCGGGAGGGTCGCATGTCGTGGCGGCCATCTGGCCGTGCATCTTCTTGTTTTTCAGGTGTTGTATATTAAAAGCAAATCTCAATTAACAAAGTCACTTTATATTTCTCGCACGACGAAATTGCAATCTGTATTCTGTACAATCTCGATTTATCTGTACAGTAAACATGACTGGGACTGACTGTATGTGATGCAAAGTCACTCAAACAGGGTGATCCATGAAAGTAAACTGCATGTTCACAATGTCTTCGATTTTTGTCTTGTGACTCTATAGACTTGCGACTGCTGGCCTCGTTAACAACCCTGCCCCTGCCACCCGGTAGCCTACAGTCAGGTCTATACGCAGACGCTGTTAATCACAATGTCATGTTGAAGAAGCTCGATCTTCACGCGGTCACTGTTGACACAGTCAGTAGTCGTCAGAGACTGGTTGTGACGACCTGCGGTCGACCGTGGTAGCTGGGAGAACTGATCGACATCTGCTGGACGGTGTCGACTACGGACGTGACGCTGTGACAGAGTCGCTTCGTCTGACGGAACAGATTGCTGGAGACGAACAGCACTCCGACAGCCGACATCAGGTCGCAGATCGCTTCGACCACTACCAGTGATATCAGACTCGTCAAACTGTACGACTCTGCATGCCACCACACCACAAATACATCATAGGCCTAATGGCCTATATGGCACTAAAGAGTTCTGTCAAAAATGATTTCAGCTTTACAGACTTGCGTTGTCGGCCTTTCAACAACTTAGCTTACAGTCGTGTGTAGGCTATAGGGCCTAAGGTCTGATGGGTGTATCAGGTTGCAAAAAAACAAGAAAGCCTAGCTAACGCAACGCTACGGTAACCGCGCGACAGCGGTGCACATATGAAGGCCCCTAGCGAAGAAATCTACGGCTAATCAACGCAAGGAACATAATGCTGAAAAGTGCATTCAGTGGTTACAACGTTGTCGCTGACGATACGGGTCTTCGTTTAGCTGTTGTTGCGTCCCAAATCTGCGAAATCCCGCCAAATTCTCTCGAGATTCAAACTTATACAGTTCAAGGTCATCCAAGGTCATCGATCTTGGTGTCAGTCGAACGTACGTACTACGTATGCAACTTCTTATTAGTCATTAATAGAGGCTGAAAATGGCCATTTCTGCCTGATTAGGCATAGACTCCTAGTGGAAGAACAACCAGCAATATCAACGAAATCTATTCATCGCTTAAAAGCACAGTGGGCTACAAAATTCTGTCGCTCATAATACTGGTCTATCTTAACTTATGCCACAATAACTAGTCAGATGGGCTACTGCACGGTAAAAGTTGCATAATCGTATAACGTCAACCGATTTGACTGATCCACCCGAGTGACAGATAGACGGACGGATAGACAGACGAGCGATAGCATGTAGCGCGCTGAGCATATGATTGTGCTGTCGCGCGCTAAAAACGCGCCAAGGCGAAACGTACAGCGTTCACTACAATGTAGATCGACTAAATGGGCTTAAGAAAATGGCAAGAAGAATGGGAGGAAGGGGAAACGAGGAAGGGAAGAGGGAGTAGACTAAGATGTGGCTCCTCCTCAGAAAATCCTGGACGCGTTCTTGGTAAATAAACGACGATGCATTTAATTCATAACATATCCACGCCGGTCGTCAATCATCGATTCGTTGCTGAGTTAACACTGAGATACTAAGTTTTATTTCACACTTGCAGAACCGAATAGCTGAACAACATATAAAAATGCAATAAGAAACAAGTGCACATAAAGACAGTGACAAACTGATAACAATAAAATGGCAAATGACTCCCGATATTATAGAGCGCTCGAAAGCGTCAGCATAGCATCAGTTTTGTCTAGCGCTCTTACCATTTACCCATGCCAGATCCGAGTCCATCAACGCCGACAGTCTAACAACTTCCTACAGCTCGGAAGAAGGAGTAGTGGCTGGCCACAGTTAACAGTTTACTCCAGGCGGTTACCTGTCGACACTGTGATACACACTACTTTAGCAGGCTTCGAACCCACAACCTTCCGATTATTAGTCCGACGCGCTACCAGTAGTGCCACCGACTCACCCAACAATAATGAGGTCTATGTTGTTACAGCTGTCGACAGTCCAAAAAGACGTATAGTTACGAGTGTTTTGTACGCCGGCGACAGTGACGCGGAGTCGTTCGGAGTCTTTGACTATCGACAGCGTCGTCAGGACCACCGTAACGGCGCATCCCAGTAGCGAACAGGACAACAGTGTGACCGACACCACGCCCTGCGTATAGACAACTATACCAGTTGATTCACTGTAATCACAAGTGTATCACCCCCGATGGCTCGAGACTATAAGTCCCGCATAGATTGCTGACTAACAGTGGCATATAGCCTAATCTTAGGATAATGATTTCGAAGGTTTAACGCCATCTGTTCTGTGGCGTTCTGAAGCCCCACGCATACAGCATTATATCGTTCGCGTTCGTTCATTCAAAGTTGTTGGTCTAGTTCTAGCTCGAACGGGATGAACGTGGAAATATAAAGAATGTTGGAAGAATTTGGGCTGCGGGTGGCAGGGAGGCTCTGCTCTATGAAGGGAGGCAGGAAGGTTAAATCATAGAATTCGTCAACTAGCCGCCATATTGAGTCTCCACGCCAATTTGGTAATTCTATTACGTCGAACCATTTGAGCGTGGAGACTGAAGATGGCGTTGTAACAAAAATGTGAGTGAGCCTAGCCTAGATGGTCTTGCCACATCCCTCGCGTTGTGAAGAGTGTATGGCTCAACTTACAAAATTCATCATCTGTATGTTTAAACGGTCGACGCTTTTGTTGACTAAGACTTAACTGTTTACAGACGGCTTCCATGGACTTTAGACCCTACAGTAAATGTGATGTTTTTTGTTAGTATGCACGCTCTTTACTCATATTTTGCACTGCAGAAAATTCTTGTAGGCCTATCGATCGTTAAAAACTGGATCAATCGATGAGGCATTCATGTTAGGATTTTGCTACATGATTGTGTCTTGCATGGATGCCACGGAACAATAATGTTATAATTAATGAGTCTGCAGAAACTGACTACAAACTAAAGCTTAAGCTGTTTAAGCGCTCTAAGCTAACTGGCATGGCTTGCAGTGGGGAAATCCAGTTCGAACTGGACTGGACACACGGACCCCAGTTACGTTACGAAACTGTTTAGACTATACTGCATGGCAAGACTTATACGAATTTTTTTCGTTCAACCAATCTTCGCAAATTTTGTCCAGACCACTAGGATGCCGAAATAAGAAGACGCTTTCATATTCGGGGGCTGTTGCATATGCGGTCCTGACCGGGGGCTCTATCTGCCATGGACTCCGCTTGGGGTTCCGTCCCAGACCTCATTCCACGCTCGCGCTCCTGTGCTCACCAAACAAATCGCCGCCTTTTCTAAACTCTATCGCCCCTACTGTGATCATCATCATCATCATCACGAGCAAGCCCCGAGCTTGAGCATAGTGGTTTCCACAAGGTGCTTCCAGTGTTCTCGATCCTGAGTGTATTTCCATGCTGAGTTAAGGCCAAGGTAAAGAGGTCGGAGATCTGCTTCCAGGGTGCGTAGCCAGGTATGACGAGGACGACCAGGTGGGCGTCTCCAATCCTTGGGCAGCCCTCTGATGGAGACTTTGAGTGCTCTGGTGATGTCAAGTGACGTATC
>Ga0056129_1000467_pt1 | contig 10661 bp, 10 predicted proteins | sample WorMetLIZISLAND1_FD_71118 | JGI IMG/M metagenome (GOLD analysis project Ga0056129, IMG submission 71118) | Marine gutless worms symbiont microbial communities from Max Planck institute for Marine Microbiology, Germany - Olavius loisae LIZARD... ...
TGCAAATAGATGGCATTTCATGATACAAAGAAAAATAATCGCTAACATTCTCTATTCATAAAGTTATTTTGACATGTTTACGGGGGCCGTTTTTTTCCGGTCACGGTGTAGAACTTTACAAACACAATCAACCATGCACTGACGTCATCAAGAACCATGTCTGTTATAGGCTACATGTTTAGTGTTAAGTGAACTTCAGTTGAGCAGCTCAAGCATGCTATCATCACAGAGTGGGGTAAACTGTTGCAGTGTTATCGCCCCAGAAAGATCTTGTCCAGTGTTATCACTAAGTGGCATCGCAGGCTGGAATGTGCCATTAGGGACACACTGAATACTGATATTAGACAAAGGTATTCAATAGGTATTCAGTGGTTGCATCGAAAGTCTGAGACTTCAATGCAACAGAAATTCATCACAGTTTGTCGATACAGTTTAACAGTACTGCAGTGTATAGGTGCAGTTATTTTTGATTGTGTTGATTTTACCACGATATGATGATCATTGTTACTTGTTTGTGTCAGGTTTATGACATCTCGTCAGACGCTCACATCCGTTACTGACTCGTTCTTTACAAGGTATGTTGTGTTGTGTGTAATAATGTCATACATTGCTGGATGGACTACTGTCAGTTGTTGAACACGTTCAGCTATTTGTCATTGGCTTGGTGGTGATGTGACTTTTATAACGTTGTCCCAAACAACTTTTTATATGGAATAATATTTTGGTCTGTACATCTCACTGTCTATCTGTGAGTTTGTGCATAGGATGTCTCAAAACGTTGTAAGTGCATTAGACCAAGTTATGCCATACTAAGCGCGACCACCTACCAAATTTTTACATTCCACTAGAACTTTAACTTCTAAGTTTGCTTATTGAGCAAATGACGTCATTGTTGACGTATCCAACATGTTTGTTGACATTATAAAAGTGTTTATTTTATAGTTACTTGCCACAGACAATGATCAACAAAGCTATCAACGACTTACACAAACGTCTGAACGCATGTGTTTCGGCCTATGGTGGGCATTTTGAGCATATTATGTGAACTGAGTAGTCGTGCTTAATATTGCATAACTTCATCAAAATTGGGGATAATTGAATAAAAATTTGAAATCTAACATAGATAGGAACGTATAATAGGTGTGTAAAAATCTATAAAAATTTTCAACCGTTTGTGAAAAAATGAAAAATGTCAAAAATGTCATGCCCCCCGGGGGTGGGGCGGGGTGACTCACACTGTAGTTCTGTAAAATGTTGGTTGATGAATGAAGACATTACAGTCCCTCACATTCGTGTCTGTGCAGAAGACACACTATCTATGATAGCTAGGTTTGTTGTTAGATAAATGCTGAAAAGAATCATTTGTTGTTATTGTTGCAGTTTACTGAGTGGAAGAATTCCATCACTTCATGATGATGAAGGAGCCGTACGTGTCATTCTTTTACTACCTGGCTTTTCACTAACATTGAAGTGTATCGTATGAGACATAATTGTTCTTTTTTAAACTAGGAAGTATCTGTTTTTAGCGCACAACAGCATATAGCATATATGCTTAGCAATAGTGAGATAAGATGCGATACTACTGTTGTGTTGCAGATATTTATTGATCGTGATCCTGTCTTCTTTAGCAAAATACTTAACTATCTTCGAACAAAGGAGATTGATCTCAGGTTTGTCATACTCAGCTTTTGCTTTACATTATGTTTAACTTTTAATAGATTTTATACTTTTTGAAATTACTGACATCCTTCATTGAATACTCCACGTGCTGAATGTCTAAACCGATATTTACGCCAGTCAGTTTGTTTTATACAGTGATTGTGTGAAAATGTTGTGATTATGATGTATTTTAGTTGTAATAACTGTTAATGTGGTAGTTATTAAGATGTCCCGTGATTGTAGTAATGTTGATATTCATGCACTGAAGCGTGAAGCTGAGTTTTACTGCGTCACACCACTAAGTGAGTAACACTCTACTGCAATATATCCTTCAACTTGCCTTCTCTTTGCCTTGTCAGTGCACGTCGAGTTATGAGAATTTGTGTAATGTCAGTACAAATGCAGTTGTGTACATGTTTTAAATATCATCACTCACTAACTGATGCTTTTTTTTGTTCCAGAGCTAATCTTGTTTAGTCCAAGTAACCAAAAGAACAACCTGTGAGATTTCTGGAGCAGGTTTAGATGTTCTGCGTTTAGACAGTTTGATATTATTCAGAATTCAGAACATTTGCTGTATGTGCATAACCTTCGAGAGAATCTACCACTGTGAGGAAATCACCTTTAGTTCTTCCTATGAAACTTTAATGGTAATTTATGGGAATCCACAAAATTCGATATAAGTTTGAAGAGAAATACCAGGGTAGTTTTGTTTTGCTCTATTTTGAGTTGTTTGCTTTTTGAGTTGTGGTTAGTTTGTGTATTCTGCTGTACTGTTTTGTTTGTCATTATCAGTCATGTGATTGGCTACGAAGATTGTCTCTGAAATGAGCTAGATTGTGTTGGGTAGGACTTTAAACTCTACTTAAACTCCAGTGTATAACGTGTACAATTTCTTTACCAATATTTTCTCCATTATGACTCACTGTTAGACTTTGTGTTGCTTCTATTTTTAGCAGAACTGTTGTCACATTGATAGATTACGACATTACTGTTGAGTTTACACATGATTGTTAGGTGGAAGATGGTGTGGGTCCTTCCCATAGTGGCTTACTGTCATCATGCTGCAGTGGGCTCTGTCAAGCTGCTACTAAGGAGATCTAATTCATCCTATTAGTGCTACTTTTGTACCATTTTATGTAGTTGTTTAACTTGAGCAGATTTTGTCTGAGTCTGCGTGTCTATAATGTGTGCCTAGTAGCCGGTTGGATCTTTGTTTTGCAGTTCATAGACTGTTGCTGTGCGAAGAACTGGAACATTACACCTGTGGAGGTGTTCTGTTCCATGGCATCATTCCACCGCCCAGTATGTGATGTTCTTTGTTCAACTGTCAGTCATTCATTCATCTCTGGCATACACCACTAGGAGTGCATGACACCAAACGTAGACGTCAGTCTCCAGAGTGGACGATTCTGAGTCACATCAGTGAGTGAGTAAGAATGTTTATACCTGGTGCACTGAAATTAAAAGTCACAATACGCCGCAGCCTAAACGAACAAAAATGCCTTAAGTAATCGTCTATAATGTCCAAATGTAGTGCCTCTCCTCCGGATCTCTGTCGGTAGGTTGTTTCATAGCCGCGGTCCGGCTACAGAGAAACTCCTGTCGCCAATCTGTGACTGTGTCCGTGGGACGACACACGTGTAGACGTCGGAAGACCTGAGATGTCGACGTCCCATGTCCATAACGAGTTGACAGTCGTCCGACAGGTACGGCAGAGCAAGACCATGCAATGGCTTGTAAACAAGCACCGCCAATTTGAAATCAGTGCCTTCATTCAGGGAGAGTCTTCATCCACGTAGTACGAGGGCATTTCAGTGGTATCCAGTTCTCCAAGGGGAAGCCGCTAAGATCTTCTTGGCATCTGTTTCGTCTGGCATTTACGTGATGTGGCCGAACAGGGAGAAATGCTGTGCTTGAACAATAGTTGAAAGGTGTGGTTGCTTGGTTGCCCATCTCACCTCATCATTCCACACATGGTGGTACCATTTGATTCCTAACAGCTTTCACAAACGTCATTGATTGAGAGCATCAATCTTGAGTACATCTCTCTTGGTAACTGCCCGTCACTCAGAGCCGTACAGAAAGATGGCTAGAATGTGAGTATTATACAGCTTCAGCTTGGTGGAGACTGAGGTTTTTTGACTTCCAGATGTGATTGTCTACATTTTGCGTAGCCGCACTAGTGATGGCATTACAACATGAAATATCGGGGAGCTTGGAGTTGTTGAAATGCCAGGAGTCGTATGAAAAGGTGAATCTGTGTATAATATTTAGCTAGTGTTTTGTTGCTAGGAGCAGTGCTTGTTTTCTATGATGTGCACATGCACACACTCTCTGAATAGCAGTGCTTTTCCATGACTGTTCCTCCTTTATGCTTGTTCATTTTTAATTGCAATAAAATTAGTTTTATTTTAAAATTTAAAATGTTAACTGTCAAACTAACTCATCATTGTTTAGCCCAGATAATTGTCTCGTTAAACGACATGATGAGTTTAAATTGTAGCTCCACCGATGCCTGTGAACGTTTTGAATCCGGTGGAAAAGCGCCAGTCATTGTCGAGTATTGACCGGGAAATCGGTGTGATGCAGTCGCAGTCCTTAGAATCAACTACGTCAAATTTTCGGTAAATTTAACACTAAATTGCGGTTGTTTACTATGAAATATTCACAGTTTTCAGTCAATATCTTGCTGTAAGGGTTACAGTTAACATGTAACACTATTAGGAAAATGAGTGCTACATTAGTGAATCATTTTTTGTGACCTTGATGTAGTTTGAAGGTTATTTTGATGATCATATTTTGGTAATTTCTCTACATCTTTGAACTGGGTGACAGTACATGTCTCACATTTGGCAGACAGAGTTTTGAAGGTGCACGGCTGTCAACAAAACATCACCTCAAACTGGGCATCGCGTGAGCTTTTCAATGTTTGGCACCTCTCTGGTCGACAGATAGACTTTGATGTGGGCAGCATTGTACCATGAATAACAAATAGCTGATATAATTTACTGTTTGACAGATTACTATCAGAAAACAAGGCTCCAGTCAGCATGTCAGATCTAAGAGGCACCAGAAATGGTGAATGGCTTTGTTGTTTTTTTTGCAGCTAATCTGTTGATTGATGTGAATACATTTGCTGATTTATTTTTAACATTGTGATATTACATGTTTAATTGTTCATGAGAGTTTCCAGAGTGAAACACTGTAACATGTGCAGATTACGGCTGTGTAAACTGGTTATATGTTGCATTGAAACGTAGAAATATGGTTTGAGACTAAAACTGAAAATATTTTGAATTTTTATAGACAAAATAAATAAATTTGAAACTGGAACTAAAGTATTGTTCTGCTTTGATAACACTGTTCTATCAGTCAGTATCATACATGCCTTTCAATTATCATTTTCTTAGGCTTGACTTTTGGGTTATTTCCATTTCAGGTACAAGTTATGAACATCCACTGAAAGTGACAATAATCAAGGGTCATTTCAACTGGATTGCAGTTGCTTTTCAGCATTTTGTAGGCTTGTACAGGTATTTAATTCCATCATCATCGTCACCATTGCTATCGTTTATTATAACTGTTTTTCAATTTTGTTATCTATCATTTTCATTTTTCACGCATGTGTAATTTGCGACTCAATGAGTGAGTCGGTGGCACAACTGGTAGCGTGTCGGAAGGTTGTGGGTTCGAAGCCTGCTAAAGTAGTGTGTATCACAGTGTTGACAGGTAACTGCCTGGGATGAACTGCGCTCTGTGGCCGGCCGCCACTCCTTCTTCCGAGCTGTAGGAAGTTGGAGTTTAGACTGTCAGCGTTGATGGACTCGGATCTGGCATGGGTAAATGGTAAGAGCGCTAGTCAAAGCTGATGCTATGCTGATGCTTTCCAGCGCTGTATAATATCGCGAGCCATTTACCATTTTACCATTTTGTTTGTTTGTTAGAAGCAGCTTTTGTTCACTATGTCAAGTGTTGTATGTAATGTGATCTCTGTGGCCAGGCTGAAGGAGTCAATTGGCTGGAACCAGGCATGGATGAGCCCATATCTGGAGTCTGTTGTTGACCAGATCGCTGTCAATGCTAAGATGGCAAATCCCGGACATGACGGATGCAGTCGGATGATAGCGGCAAGCTACGGCAGCATTGTGCAGCTGTGGCAGATCAGTGACAATGGCCAAAGTACAAGAGAAATAGGTCGGTGGTATCAAATGCCTCATGGTCTTTGCATGGTAATGATGCTGGTCAAGTTGTCGTTTAGTAATGGTATTACTGGCGATGATGGACTGTAATTGACAATCTGCATTTTCACCAACTTCATAATCCATGGATTATGGAGAGATTATAATCTAGTTGAAGTGTGTTGAAACTGACTGCAGGAACATTCAACCTGACCGCCGTTGTCGACACTGTGTTCTTCATTGGTAGTCATCTGGTAGCGTTGAATCGGTCTGGCAAGCTTGGTGTGTGGCATGCTGTGTCTCAGAACTGGCAGGTGATTACTGCATTGTTTACGGCACATTGTCTGTGGGTAATGGTAAACCTTCTTGTAAATGATAATAGTCATCAGTATGACTATGACCACTTACAGAATATATCTAAAAACTAGAGACCCAAGGTGTAAGTATACAGGAGAGTTTGAAGTGGTTTTTAAAAGTATCAGATCACATGTAGTGTGACCATAAATTGTTCCCTGTCGGAGAAACTGAAAGCAAACTTGTGTCGTGTCTGTGGCTGTAATAACATTGACTGATGCTGTGGTGATTGTTGTCAATGACATTTGTTGCTGCATGCGTTGTTGCTTATTATGTAGCCCACATATATCCACTGTTTTTGTGCTTAAAATGCCATAAAACCTTGACTGTCTGTTGCTTCCAGCTCTGTTTCGTATGTTTCTGTTGATCTCAGTTTTATTCAACTGGTGAATTTGTCTATGTTTTGCGTTGAAGTACGCTTTGTTTTGAGATAACAAGCCCCTGCAACACTTTCGTGTAATTATGACATTTTGTTAGCAATTTGAAAAAGTATGTAGCCTGAGGTTTGAGAAGCACTGTGTGTGTCGGCATTTTATTAAACCACATGTTAAGTATTGTTCAAATTGCCTGAAATGCCAGAACTACGTCAACAGGGTGTTTTGCTAATTTTGGAACACGATGTGTATATTTACTAGTGTTGGAGCAGCGTGCTCTGACTCATGAATCTGTTGATGAATGGTGAATGGAGAAAGAATCGGATTCTGAAGAGGTTGGCAGCGGTGATATCTAGCTGTGTAGAAATGTTTTTTATCAAGACATCACAGCCGACTGACCTGAGGCTTGTGCTACTCAGCAGATGTCTCTGTCTCCATGTACATTGCTGTTGAAGTCTGTTATGATGTTAAACTTGTACTATAACGTGGTTTGTATTTAGATTCAAGATGTAGTTCCAGTGTCAAGTTACGACACAACTGGCTCATTTCTTCTGCTCGGCTGTGACAATGGTTGCATCTATAACATCGGTTAGTCGTCCGATGTAAATGCCTCACAGTTTCTGCTATTGTTGTGTGTCGTTGTATCTCGTTGTATTAGTAGTTCTCTATATTCACTGCATTCTTTTTTTGTTAGCAGAGATTTTTCAATTCGTATGTTATGAATTTCGTTGGCATTTTTCATGCTTACAGACATGCAGAAGTTTCCGCTACGCATGAAGGACAATGACCTGCTGGTGACTGAGCTTTACAAAGATCCGTCTGAAAACAGGATCACGGCACTTAGTGTCTACCTCACTCAGAAAGCAAGTACGTTAGTCTGTTCTTCGTCGGCGGTAATGCGTGATTTTACGGCAATATTTAAACGTTTCTTGAAAATAACGTTTCATGTTTTGTCCAGCGTTGACGTGAATTTTCATTAGGCGTCGATGATAACTTCTAATGTTGTGTATTCTCACTTTCTGTGACTTAGTTTTGTTGATTTTTGCAATTCCGACTGATAATAGTGACATCAAGTCAACTGTAAAAATTAATGGATTAGTTTCAAGATAGATTTTAAACTTTGTATTGGAGAAAATATCCAATTCAGGCTTTGTTTTTGTGTGTCGGCCTCTTTTTCTTGGAACCACTTGAAGCATATTGACAAACGTGGGGAACTCTTGTATTGTATCGTATTGCTGGTACTGTATTGTGTGTCATAGACCACCAGTTTGCTGGCTTCGGTGGGGACTGGATAGAGATTGCATATGGTACAAGCGCCGGTACAGTTTGCATCATTGTTCAACACCCAGAGACCCTCGGCCAAGGACCTCAGCTCTTTCAGACCTTCTCCGTTCACTGCAGTCCGGTCATACGCGTCATGATTTCGGAGAAACATCTCGTTTCCGGTATGATCTTGTTCACAGGGATGTTTACGTGATGTCCCGTCTAGTTCTTACTGTTGGTTCAGTTGCCGAATGCTTTAGCGGTGTTAATGCCATTATATTTTATTTTTTATATTTTATAATTAACCGTGTTTAAAATTATCTTTTTGAAGTGTAATTTTATCTTCTTGCATAACAACGTTGCTGTAGTTTTGTGACGTGCTGTCCAGAATACGGTGAGTTGGTTCCAAACCCAAGTAATTTGGAACTGCTGTGACAGCTGGTGTAAAATACATCGTGATGTCTGGAGTTTTTGTGTGTTACAAACTGGCTAGTGGTCATAGAGTGTAAGATGTGAGAGAGAGCCAACCAGCAACTAACCAATGTCCTTGTTAAGTCCAGAGTTGTCCAGTACAAAGGAAGTGTTGGACCTTGTCTTCGGGTTCCGTTTAGCCCGTGTGTGGACACACCTGTATTAGACTGCACAGGTAGATTATGGGTCTGGGAGAACTGAAGGAAAAGTACCTTAATACACTGAGAGTTTTCTGCGGCCGGATGACATTTGGTTTTCTCACGTAAAGGGAGCTTGTGTTAAGCAGTAGTTGTTGTTTTTGTTGGCAGTCTGCTCGGAATACAATCACGTCCGATCCTGGACTGTTACACGTTTTCGAGGAATGCTGAGCACACAGCCTGGTTCAATGCCTCTGGCGTCGTTCAAGATTCTTGCTGTTGAAGATACAATGGTCCCAGCATACTACACCAGTGGAAATGAGTTCGGTCAGTAATTGTACATCATTGCATTTTTCTTTACTCATATCACTATGTCAGTAACATGCTGGTTACCAAAATTATTGAAAATTGATTAATTTCAGAATTTTAGTGTAAAGGCAATGACGTTGAACTGAGTAGACTTTAGCATCGATCTCATCGTATGTGGATTCAGCATTACTTCGTCAGTCATTTTAGCATCACAAAATAGGGATTTTGTAACTGAGCGCTGCGGTTAGCAGATTTCTGCTGTAGTCGTTACAGTAGATTGTATACATGTGTCGTGGTTTCTGTAGGTCCATTTGGAGATCGAGACGACCAACAGGTTTTTGTCCAGAAAGTTGTACCCGATACTGACCGACTCTTTGTGCGTCATTCATACAGTGGAAAGAGGTCTTTTTCTTCTTTTTCTTCTTCTTCTTCTTCTTTGTTACAGTTCTGCGCGGAACTCAGTAACCTAACGTGCATTGTAGTTTGGACATGGAGACATTTGACTTGAGACTTTTTTATGATGCGTTCCTTTGCTGCTTCGGTATTTTGATGATATCTTACCTGGTTTTGGGATATTGTATTGCAGGGAGAATTAATGCTTGTATTAGAATGTACAAGTTTTGTATTTCTTGTGCTTATAATGTATTTTATATATAAAGCACTGTTGTGTGTGTTATCAAGATGCGAGTGAATTATGTTGACATGATGTGTTTGTCAGGGTCTGTGTCATCCGTTCAGTTGATGGCACAAGCGTGACAGCATACACTGTTCATGAGTGTGAAGGTTCGACAAGGATGGGCGCCAGACCACGACGTTATATATTCACTGGTCACAGCAATGGGAGCATCCAGGTCTTGTCGTGATCTCTGCCTTGTCTGTCAACATTAATGCTTGCCATCTTTGCATTGCTGATCACGTTCAGTTTTGATATTCGCTGATCATCGTCAGCTTCTAAAGTAGACATTCTGTCGTAATGGCTGGCATCTGTGCGTTATTTATCTGCTTCTGGAATACAACACTCTGTCCAGAAAGAAGTCTTCTGCGTTGTAATTTCATCTGCATTTTGTCGGCTGTCATAATGAAGACTATAAATGAATGAATTTGTCTGTTGAATGTAAAACTGTGGCATTATCTGTGCTGCTTTTTTTATGAAATTCTGTTATGTGTATTGTCGTGGTCAGATGTGGGACTTGTCGACTGCTCTGGAATTGGCAAATAAGTCTGAGAGTAAGTTTATCGCTTGTTATTATGAATTATGCATTGATGCTATCGGTGCACTCTATTACTGCCGGACAATCCCCGGTACAGAGCTAACAACTCACCAAAACTAATTTTCAATTCTGCCCCAACAAAAACTGTGACTAACTTGTGTTGGCACCAAAGTTTGGTGAATGTTTAGAGGAGTATGATAACTTTGTGACCTTCGTATTGTCATTTTGCATTAACATCTTTTAGCTAACACTGTATAGTGTTATATGTTCACGGTGTCTCAAAAAAGGTACAACCGGAAATCGATCAGAATTTTATTGTGTCTTAACTGATCTCAAAGTCTTTCACCACTGAAAAGGGAACTAAATGTCCGACAAAACTCGTAGGATATTTTTTCACAATACCTAGATACACTGTTTTTGAAACACCATATGTACTGTTGTAAGAATACTATCGTGCGTGTTATTTTTTGATACTAGTTTTGGAGGTAATGTGGTGAATTGGCATCTGTTGAACAGCAACTGTGTATTTGGTGCTATATTAATCTCTGATGCTGCTGATTGTTTGCTGTGCATGATAATGTAGATGCTGTGGTGGAGGAAGGAGGTCCATCGCCATGTGAGCTGATTCAACTTGTTGATCAGTGTGACTTGAGCAGTTCACGTAACACGACGCCCAGTGTCAGTCCCTCACCGCAGCTGTCG
>Ga0056129_1000468_pt1 | contig 10659 bp, 8 predicted proteins | sample WorMetLIZISLAND1_FD_71118 | JGI IMG/M metagenome (GOLD analysis project Ga0056129, IMG submission 71118) | Marine gutless worms symbiont microbial communities from Max Planck institute for Marine Microbiology, Germany - Olavius loisae LIZARD... ...
AAGAGCATTTGGCATTTGGCGTAACCCTGCGGGGTTAAAAGCGCGAGCCTTCCGTCTTGGTATAAATTTATATACCGTGTTATTCGTGTTAGGTGTACGCCTGTAGATTAATCATAAGAAATTGTCTCATCCGGGAAAATGACCACCCGGGAAAGTGGAAACATCTTTCCGGGAAAGTGACCATCCGCGAAACGACTGTAAACCCGTGATGTATAGCGCTCAATCTGCGTCCTCTGCCACTCGTCCATTCTACCTTATATCTGAATACTTCTTCAATTCCAGCAAGATAATGCTTTAGCTCATGAGGTGCGCTTTTGCCTTAGAATACGTTTGTCTCTATCAAAGTAACTATTGCGACTGGTTAACAGACAATCCAGTTAAGCAAGCGCAACGCGTTTATTGTAAGTCGCAACAGATTTCTCCGACGACAACGTGCACAGTGTGTCTGAATTATGAAATACCGTCTTCCCGAAGAAAAGCGTCACTTCAATAGCATGGCTAGCGAAATGTGTGTATTTGCATTTATAATAACTGAGTAACAAATCACACACTGTGTATAGCCTAAATGTCCTTGAATGCTTCATTATGATAAGAAACCAAGTAGTCACAATTTGTATTTTGGCGTCACCTTTTCAGAACACAACGACTTTCAGTGGAGTGCGATTGTTAGCTCTATGGCTTACGCTGCAAGTGAAGGCCCACGTCATCGATATCTCAGACCTATTTTAGACATGTGCTCACAGCTCTACAGGAATTCCACATCATGATATCTCAGCGGTCACTTGCGATATTTTGGCAACTGAATAACTTTTACAACCAAGTCAGTTCACAATATTAATATTCAATATTAACCAATGAATAGTATACATAATATCTCGTGGAAATAAGGTGCATGCAATGAAGTTTGCTGCTCGCGCTCGACGTCAAACGGCGGCTCTACTGTCAAATAGGCCTACTACGTGTGGTAGCCCAGATAGCTTACTTAAGGCATGGAAAACCCAAGAAATACAAGTTTTAATAAGTGATTCACAACTGTACAAGCGATTGCCTAAAAACAACGAGTTAGCAATAAACACTACTAACACCATCCACAAAAGCAGATGCAACATAAATTATTATCTGCTTACAGAATAAATATTTCATGGCTTCTATAATTTTATAAACGCATTCTTCAGTTATCTGTTACAGGTTATATAATCAATGTTAATAACACAACAGTTAATGATGATGAATCAGACAGTACCAGTAAATGAAATCACATTATTGCAGGTGTAAAATTATCACTGAAAAATCCATTAACTTAAATTATGTTCAGTGTTAACACATTCTAAAAGGGCAAAAAATAAGACATCGGAGAAAAATTGGCACAAGCAGTAATCAATACTGTTGACTAAGGGCCCGGAACGACATCAAGCTCCACAAACGTTTAGCTGATTATATCATAACTTGTGATAACCACAAGAAATGAAAAGGTTATAAACAGCAATTTAAACATCTCTAAAACTGAGTCTTAAACAAGGCTGTGACGAAATGTCAAGTTCATAACACGCCACATTGGATTGGATTGAGCATGGTTTTAGTCCCTACCAACACAGTATAGGTTATATGGGAGACGGTTTTTACAGGTCAAAAGACCCAACCAACAGTATCAAAGTACTGAAGGAAAAAGCTACAAAGGAAACCCCCAGAAAAAAGAAACAAAATACACATATACATACAAAATACACAATAAAGAGATACACATATAAAGCACAGCAAGTCCCCTAGTCTACACTAATATGGGTGACTAGGGGATGGCTCCCACAGAGGGCAGGGTCGCCAAGCCTTAACGACGGTGGGACTGCTGCTGGGACTGCCACCACGGTACCCTACACACAATACGCCACAGACTGTTCTGCACTGCTAATGTTGAGTGTCATTTGTTCAAGAAATAATGTCACTGTGTACAGTGGTCAGACTACACAGTCAATAATTATCTTCTTATAAAGCAGTGAGTTACACTACATGCATTGCAAACAACCATGGAACGACTTTGCTGTTCAAAACTGAGTACAAGCCGTGATAGTGATCACTTGCATGGGAACATCAGTCAGCTTACAATGCAGAAGTGCTAGCTCACCAAATCTTGACAACTGACCTAATTCAGTGAAGATCTAATAATCAACAGAAAAAGATAAGTTCATACAGATAATGAGGATCTTAGCATAAAATGAAAAAGTAAGTTGGCCCAATTCGGCTGAGCCAGCAACGACGGACAACCGGGCAACCACGCCTGTCGGCTATTGTCTAAGCACGGCGTCTTTCTCTGTTCGGTCACATTGCTAGAATGCCAGACGAGACAGATGCCAGGAGTATCACAACTGCTTCCCCTTCGGAGAACTGGAGGAGACCACCAGGACGTCCTCAAACTACATGGATGAAGACTATCCAGCAAGACCTGAGGTCTAACAATCTCTCCCTGGATGAGGCGATAACTGTGGCTCAGAATCGTCCACTCTGGACACTGATGTCTGCGTTTGGTGCTACGCACCCCTAGTGGTGCTTGCCACACAAGAAGAAGAAGAAGCAACAACCTGATTGATTGATTGATTGAGCAGGGTTTAACATATCCACCAACACAGTATAGGTTATACGGGCGACGGTTTTTACAGGTCAGAAGACCCAACCAACAGTATCAAAGTACTGAAGGAACACACAGAATACACAATTAACAGAAAAATACAATAAGGACACAATAAACTCAAAACACAGCAAATCCCCTAGTCTACAATGTGTCAGTCCACAGTTCAGCTGAGATAAACAGCATCACTGAGCATCAGCATCATCATCAATCACTGAAATCGTCAAAATCATTTATACTATGCCAATTACTGATGCATTGAAGGAGACTTTGTAAATGGCAGGTCAGACATGGTAGACAGAACAACGACCATTATGCTGCGATTTCCTCAGATTGTGGTCATGGCACAGTACCAAGTTTCTGTGGGAATTCACCAGCATGGACAAGGGCTGCAACTGAGACTCAAATATAAGAACTATGAAGACACGATATGTTATCAACTCAGCAGCTATGAGTTGAAAGCAAAATAAACATAAACATTCAGGTGGTAAATTAAGAGTTTACATGCATATTTACAGCTTAAGCATATACGACAAATTACAGACACCAACAAACAATTAGTTTGATCTGTACACAGTCACTGATTTAATCAATGCTTTAAGATATATACATATCACTAACACCACATACCACTGTAAAGATAAAACTGCCTAACTAACTAGATGAGTTCGAAAAACTGGCTTCCGTGACTGTCACTGATGTTGCATCAATACTTGAAGACATGACGTCATGACTGTCACGTGTACTTGTTACACATGTACTTACAGACTGCTGTGGCACATCCTTTGGCTCATCAGCAATGTCGTCATCACATTTCATGAACTTGCAAGCTGGCTCAAAATGAGATCTCAAAGCATACTCTTCATCAACACTGGATTGCTGCTCAAACAATCGTCGCCGGCTTATGTCGTCGCGCTGCTGAAATGCCGCCTTCAGTTCACCAACTGTTGTCAGAATTCCGCTGCCATTTCTGTCTTTCTGCCACCTCGTTTGCATTGGACCAGAGGAGCTAGAATGGCTCAAATTTAAAAGATTTTCCTGCAGTATAGATGGCACACGTTGGCGGTTGAACGACATCTGATGGAAAGGAACGTCATCCGATGCAGACGCAAAATGCACTAAGTGACTAGAAGGCCCAATGCTATCCAGTGACGCATTACCTGCGTGCTCTAACAATGTATCATCTTGCTGATCATCAGGAGATTCATGGTACAGGAAGCCAGACTGGAATCTGTTGGTAGGCAATCGTGAACCAATAATCTGAGAGGATGCCATTACAACAGATGGAGCTGGCAACCGAGAACTAAAACTGCTGCCTGCATAATGCTCCTGTGGAAGGCTTTTGTCTACTGAAAGATCATTATATTCCATTTCTGCTAAAGTGACGTTTGGGACTCTGCCCAACTCTTGTGATCTCACTCCTGATACTCGTATTGGTTTCATACCGATTCGCAACGGCTCGACTGGCATACGACTCAGTAATGGTGCTGGAAATCTTTGCAAAGCTTCAAGCATTTGTCCTGGTGCCATCAGAGGCTTAGATGGTGAACTGAAAAGTCTCTCAGAATGAGGCTGTATATTTCTGGGCATCATGTTTGATCCTGGATGGTCCAGGCCTAACTGGGCAGACAGTTGATCTGAAGTATCACGCAATCTCAAATCTGCATCATTCTGCGGCTCATGAGTTGGCTCTACATCATGATGCTCCTGAACAAGTTTCGATGTCAGCAGATGCCTTCCAACTGGATGGCATTCTATGTCTAGAAGTGATTTTGGCATCACAGGCAGTCGAATCTGCCCTGCTGTTGTATCTGCAACTGCACGCTGCCGAAAAACTGGCAATTCTACTGCTGGAGCAAGTGACGGCATTTGAACAACTGCTGGTGGCCTAGTAGGTACATCTGGCAGAATTATATGTGGAGCAGATCGGCTGTCAACCGGAGGATTGGACAGAAATGGTGGCAGCAGACCCATCATTGGTGATGGATGCAGTTTCACAGCTGACTGTTCACTCATAAGGTTTGGTCGTGGCACAGATACAGAAGGTGGATCCATTGTGAACTGGGATTGCACTGGCAATACTGGAACGGGCTGAAGTTCTATGGTTGGCGTTTCTTGCACAACTGCAAGAGGAGTTCTTACAGCAACTGGCACGTTGGAAGGTTGTCCTGAGGTCAATAAAAAAGGTGGTGGTAGTGGCAAAACAGGACGTGGTAGCAGTAACCCTACAGGCTGTTGATCCAAGTGCAGAACTGAAGGCGGAATATATGCTGGGTTGTCCTGCACTAGTGGGGTCAGTGGCCTAGGCTGAGCACATCGTAGCTGGACAGGCTCTTGTGGTAATACTTGTTGGGCAATGAATGAGTCTGGTGCTGACACCAACGACTGATATGACTGCTGCTTGCCCAGAGCTAATTCTTCCTGATCATACAAATAAGTGTTGAGATGCGCTAGTGGCTGCATCTGTGGAAGATGTGATGGCACTGCCATGGTCGTTGGCATCTCGTGACCACGTGTAACACTAGGAAGAAAACTTGACTGTACATTATTCAAACCTGAAGATAATTCAAAAACTGCAACAGAGCTTCCAGGAAAACAGGACTGCAATGAGACATTTGGTATTAGTCCCTGAAATGCACCAGCAGTCACATTATGTTGCTGGTAAGATGAAGAGTTCGGGAGGGACATCTGTTCCAGTGAACGCTGAGTCTTATCAGACACATCTCTGCCAGGAACTGATGGTAGACTAGTACTGGGAACCATCCACGGTACTGGCAGCTGATGAATTTCACTGGCTACTGACATGTAGCCGACGTCAGTTACAGAGCGTTCAACTTCATTGTCACCGTGTCTAGACGGCGGCTGCTGCTGAGCTCCAGTCTGATAGATGGCTGTGGCTTGTGAGGTATCGGACTTGCCGAGTACTCCACTTTTATGAATAACTACAGACACAAAAGACATCACACAGACAAACTTACAAGCTTCACAACAGACATTTCCTAGTCATCGGACATATTTCGTATGGCAACAGACACAGATTTGTACTGTGAAAAACCTAAACTTCAAAACCTTCACCTACACTGAGGCAAATGTGGAAAAAGTTCCAGTTAAACAGAAACCATTAGTGCTAACACTTACTAAAACACAATTCAATTACTGATCATTTTCATCTCTCCGTTCTGGTATGTAAACATTCGTTTCTCATAGTAATTTTGTTACTCAGTCCACGTTAAACATCCTGAAGATGATGAATACTAGACTGTCAACTGGTCAAGTCTCACTAATTAACTATCAACACACTATATAAATACCAAATGTATTTACAAACAACATAGCTTAGTGAAAATCATTTTTCTCAATGATAAAATGCATCTATGTACATTATGACAGCATTTTACTGCATTTGTAAGAAGATAGACACAAACCTAGCTGAGATGTGAGACCAGGCACACTTGGCATCACTGTAACAATGCTGCTGTTCTGTGTAGAAGTATGAACGGCAGTTTGTGGGAAGACTGGAATACTTGGCATGTAGTCATTGTGTGACAGTGAAGAACAGACATAATCCTGTAAGCCGAATGTGGAAGCCTGGCTCTGATCACTGGCTGCCAGTGGCATGTTCTGTGCCCTGAGGCTCAATGGCTGTGTCCAGCCACTATTGTCATCCCAATGAACTGTGTCCTCATCGGCTCCTCTGTCAACTGACGTCGACTCACTGACGGTATCTGTCGTCGTTGATTTCTTTGAGACACTAGCATCACTTAGTGCAGCCTCCGGACCAGCACTGGTGACAGTATCAATGTCAGAGAACCTGCTCTGACGCTCGTGTTTCATCTTCATCTTGGCCGACAAGCTCTTGAACATGCTACTCAAATCATTCTTCTGCTCCACTCTCGGCTTTGTGCTCGCCGGCGTAAACACCGGAACTGGCTTTGGGGAATCTGTCAACTGAGCTACATCCTTGTCCGCAGTCGGCAACTGTGCCAGCGTGTTGTCAGGAGAAGATACAGAAGGGACATCTGAGGCCAGTACATCCGCCTGTTCATGATTTATGGTGTCATCTACAATCTGCATGTCGACTGGAGATCCAGTATCTGGCACAGAACTCAGCAGATCATGACGTGTTGACTGATCAGCATCAGCTTCACGTGCCTGCTACACAGAACAACATATCCAACAGACAGACTTTCCCCATCAAGTTTCAATTAAATCGGAAAGTAACTAGTAAACAGTGCATCTTTGACGACTTGTTACTGTTATGACACTGCTATCAAGCTGTTTCTAAGCTGTAAAACTGTACGCCACTGCCTTCATTATATGGTACCACGGAGTCATACGAATACACAGATAATATTCAGTCCTTGAGGGAATTCTAATGATGTTTCTAGTGTGGCTTATAACTCAACTAAACTTTGATTCATTATGAGACCTTTACATAGTCAGAAGTCAGTTTTGTTATGGTAGTAAAATAGTTCTGTTTTTTATTGAAAAGTCCTGAGAGATAACAGAACAGTACATCAAATCCATGTCTGGACTAAACACATAGAAATTGTCAGATATTTCAGTCCCGAACCATCACCTAAAATAATCAGCCTGCCTGTGATCAACAGTAATTAAAACAACCAAAACATATCAGTCGTGAAATAACGTGTCTCACCAGCTGTTTATCTGTCAGCGGCAGACATGGCGGTAGCGGCGGCTGTTCTTCCGGTGGTAACGGTACTTCAGCTAGATCTGGAGGCTCATTGAGAGGCTCCGGTGGAAGTGGAATATTATCTGGAGGTTGACTAGGAGGCTCACTTGGAAGAGGTATATCATGTACTGTCAATGAACCCATTATCACGTCTACAACGACAGTATGCCATCATCCAATCACTCTGCTGACACTGCTTCACAAGTTTCTTGAAATTACTACAGTAGTTATGCTCAAGGCTGTGGATAGGACAGGGCTTCACTACTGCATGCCAGAGATGATCATTAACAAGTAAAATGTTAAGATGTTTAGGAGAATGATAATAACAACAGTAACGCATATATTCAAGACAGTCCAGCAGTAACTCAACAAATCAATATCACAACACAATGTATGCAACAATTCCATACAGTAAAATTATTCACTTATTTTTCTGTGACACCCAGAGCAGTGGCAGCCCAATTTAAAGTAACTGTTAAAATATCTCAAGTGTTGATCTTATGATAAATTTTACAACAGATCCATGAGAATAATATCAATGATAAATGCAATTAAAGGGGCACTGGCTTTGTTTGTTTTAGTTTCTGGCTACGTGTGCTAGATTAAGCTGTATACTCAGCTTTCGAGTCCACGTTAAACACTACTATCGTATCGTATCGTAAATGCTGGATCATAATAAATCAGCTGCTGATTATCAATACAATTAACAGCTGACAGAAGTTCAAGACTGGAGCAGTTCAGCCTCAGACAAAGTTGATGTGTTTATTGCAACCTGTAACTGGAGTCGGCTCCGGCAACGATTCCTCATCAATTACGCCACCTTCAGAGACTGGCTCCATACTACTTGGCATTTTCGCCCACGGTATGTACGTAACTCCTTGGTCTTCATCAAACAGATGCTTAAAAGGAGACTTCTTTATTCCACTACCAGGCGCCCACGAAACCTGCACAGTACACACACACACAATAGCATGACGACGATAAAAATAAAATAACTGTCTTTCTTTTATATTTTTATTGAGTGTTTATGTGTGCTACACAAAATACCCATTGCCCACCCCAACAAAGGAGGCAGGCCTCCTTTGAAAATCTGTGACCTCCGTAGCTGAGCCGTATGACTGACAGACATGTTCAACTAATAGTCTAGCACAACCAGGTGACGCCATTTATGGGTCAAACCCGTTTAGCTCCACTCTTAGAGGCATGACTCAAATGCACAGCCTTCAAATGGTAGTATTCGACCTAGGCCTATAACATTTGGCAGAATGACCCACAAACAGTGCTAGATGATTACAGCAATGCTTCACACATGCAGTAGCATCTATGGGTCATGACTGATGAGGGATATGCCCTCCAATGATGGCCCTATTTACTAGCTAAATCTCAACATGCAGCAAACAAACACATAACACGAGAGCATACGACAGAGATATGAGAACTGATGAACAAACCTTCAGCATGTTGGTGAGCAGCCGGACATACTTGAGTCTGTCTTTAGCTTCTGCAGCTTCTCTACGAGTGTTGAACGAGACGTACGCACAGGCACGTGGTGGGACCATCTGTCAAACAGATCACAAACCCACTGGACAACGTCATCGAACCATGCTCTTCTTTGTGATGACACAGCTGCTACAAGTTTTCTGTTTTCATTTAATCAATCTGCTCTTCTGGAGTCAGATTGTGCCACATAAAACATCTCCCAATAATAGAACTCTGTCAACAATGTACTGTTACACATACAAACATGAGTTGAGTGGAGCCGTTCCCAGGTTAGTCAGCTGTTCTATTATTGTGACACTGCACTTCCAAGCATCATATAGGAAAACGATTGTCCGGAAAATATCCGTTATTCATCAAATGAATCCTGAGGGGAAAAACATAGCCGTCTTTCTATTGGCTCAACATTACCTATTTGTACTCACAGCAAGCACACTATCTGTACAAAGAATCTATAAAAATTGTAGTCATCATTGGTGCTATACTTCTACATATCATCATGGATTACAGACCGTGACAGTAGCAGCTTTGCCGTGTTTCATCAACTCATGCTGCAGCTCTTCCTCCGTCGTCTGCCGACTGATGTGTCCAAGCCACAACGTTGTGCTACACACTGTTACACACACCCATGCCACCATCATATACACAATATTAGTAGGTAAACCTCAGTTAACTTAACTTATCACACCCACTCAGGGTTATGGGTGTGGCGTTTTCACACTAAACATGCAATCCACACCAGTCAGCATTCGTACAAGAAATGTTTCAACAACCACAAGCACAATAGCCAAAACACACTGGTTAGCAAAGTACGACAAGTGTAGCTACATTACCGCTGACATGCTGTGGCTTCAACGGCGGCATGTACAGACGACATTCTTGCCGAGACGCATGTTTATCTCTATGAGTGGCCAATGAAGACCTGTATTCAAGCCATAAACCACCAACAGGTTTAAATGCTGTAGTTTACAGCGTATCAAGTTTTTGTATTTGACTTTAAAGGAGAAGAAAGTGACCATTAGCCTCAATTCCTGCAAATCCGTTATGCAACGTGCCATATCCAAGACCAGCTAACATTATTTTTTTCAGGTGTGATAGAGCAAACACAAACCGGTTCCGTTTCTTCTTGAACTCTGAACTGACAATAATATCGTCATCCGATGTGCTCGATATTGACAGCAACCTGACGCACAACAACACATCAACAGTGACACAGAAACACATAATACTCCACTCTCGGCCTCATCAAAATATACCGTAAAAACTTTGAATATAATACGCCATTGAATACATTTTGTCACAAAGTAAAAATCTGTGGACCTATGTATAATACGCACCCCCACATCAGCACTCAAGAGGTCAGTATATCTGCCAAAAATGGCGACAAGCGTATCACACTGCATAAAGTAATGAACGGACGACCACTCGTAGCGACATCATTTAAGACAAGTTGCTCATGGATGCACCGGCGTAGTTCAGCCTCGAACGATCACACCAGCAGTCACTGCATGACGTTCAGTTTGTTCCCCTCCCCTCCCCGTCTATCATGGACGCAGCGGCCGGAAATCGACAAATGCAACCGGCAATCGGTAATTTTACTGTTTTTTACAATCGTTTCAACCTGAAATAAACCTACAGAAAATAGCTAGATCTACACCGTGTCTCAAAAAAAGTAGCACATTACATTTAGCACCATAAGTTCGCTAAATTTTAACCGAATTTAACGCTCTTTGAAGTTTCTTGAAGGTAAGGTTATGCAGAATAAAACTGTGAATTAAGTTCTTTTAAATTGAATAAAATGAAGAGGCGCCACCTGGCGAATTAAAAATATACTAAATTTCCAATAAAC
>Ga0056129_1000475_pt1 | contig 10634 bp, 7 predicted proteins | sample WorMetLIZISLAND1_FD_71118 | JGI IMG/M metagenome (GOLD analysis project Ga0056129, IMG submission 71118) | Marine gutless worms symbiont microbial communities from Max Planck institute for Marine Microbiology, Germany - Olavius loisae LIZARD... ...
AGCTAACTAAATAGTCTATGTACTAAGTACTTGTAATTTGAACAAGAAACTTTATAATTGGCAAACACCAGATTTCAAACTGTGTATAACTATACAGGCCTAGGCCTAAACTTTGAAATTTGGGGAAATGGAATTCGGTGAAATGAAACGAAACACGTCGAATTGGAGCAATTTTTGCATGATTTTACCGAGTTGTACGTCGCGCGGGTTTGACAGCGTCAGCTGGGCTTTCTTGTTTTGGAATCAAAATGGAAATACTGCCATTACAAGTAATCTGAGACTGAGTGATTTATTCAGCTGTTTGTACTATTGGAAATGCTGTGTGTATATAATTAATCTTTGCTGACTGTTGATGCTATGTGTTGATTTTGCGACTCGTTTCTTATTATAACTCCTTATGTTGCTATGTCTTTGTTATTTTTCTTCATTGATTGGATTTTCCAAAACATAAACTGCCATGAAAAACTTCAGAAGTCGAAGCCTTAAGGCTAGAGGCAGTCTGTGGAATCTGATAATGATAAAGTCTGTATGCATACCACTGATAACACTGATTACGTCTGAATGCTTGGCACATCAATATCATTTGCCGAAGGGAAGCTGTGTTTGACCAACAGCTGAAACTAAGTTTGCTGCAGTCAAACCTAGCATTAGTGTGTGAAACATAATGAGTGGACATTTGCTTACAGCAAGTGCTAAGCACCATTGACGTTTGTTGATTTGTGCATTATGGGATATTTATTGCAGTGAGGAAAGTGACTAATGTCTGAATAAATTATAATGTTAATGATAAGTGGGAATTCCTATAGTGGTATTCCCCAGTGCACTTTTTCACGGTAAGCATTAGCATGTGCTAACAGTCTGTGACAGTATCCTGGTTTTTACGCTGTTTTCTGGATGTTCTGCAGGGTATGTGTTAGATGACTTGCCTACGGTGAGTGAAGCACATCTGAAAATTGAGGATCAAATTGAGCTGATTAAAAGTTTCAACTTGCAGCCAGACTTCGTTATCAACATCAAGGTTATTTTATAGATTTCGGATGTGATCGCATGTTTCTGCAAGTTGTTGTCTTTGGTTTATTTAGAATTTGTATGTTTAATCCAACCCTTCAGGTATACAGAGTAGCATTTATTCATTCATTTATTGATTGAATATTGTATCTGTCAGTGAACTGTGTTTTAATTTTCTCTTTTTTCTTCTTTTACCCACTGCTATTTACTCTTTATTTTCGTCATTTGTAACTTGCATTTTTCAGCTTTTCATTAAAGAACACAATGAATGAATGAATGAGCATGTTATTAGGAAGTCCTGGGCTCGGATAAATTGGAAAGTTGTGCCAGGAACAAATGTTTAGCAGTGCATGGCTAGCTTTTTGTCGTGTCTGTGGCTGCTGCAGATGAGATAGTAGTCGTACAGTGAAAGGTGTGAGTGAGAGTGAACCACTGATTAACTGGAGTCCTCTTAAAATCCATGTTTGGTACTCTGTATCTCTTTTAGCTGTATCCTCCAGGTGCTGCCTTCTATTAGGTCCGGAGATAGACTTCGAGCAGGCATGGCCAGAAATGCTTGTGAGAAACTTCACGACAGAGGACTTTTTGAGAGTTTACTGTTGCTGACTTGCCCAGATTTTCACAAATGAAATAGTCTATTAAACAATAAACAGCTGCTGTTGTCTGCATCGTTGTTGTCGTTAGAAATTAAGAGAGAGTTGTGATGTGATAGCGGTTCTAACCAAATGTCTGCGATTAATTGTTGTGAGTTACAGTTGTCAAACAAAGATCTTGAGAGTCGACGTTCTACTCAAAAAGTCGATCCTGTCACTGGCGAAATCTACATAAAAGACATCTATGATCCAGAAAAACCAAAACCAAAGAAGGAGGTACAATACTGGTGTTTCCGTGATAAATGCTACATATTTGTGTGTTGTTCATGTTTTGAGGTGATAAAAATGTGGAAGTCCTGATTGCCAGTATACAGTCTCCTCGACCAGCGAAAGTACACCTCGTGATACACAGCCATTTCCATGTCTCTAGTTTTGCAACATCTGCTGGCATCAATGCATCATGCTGATAGGATTATTCATTGCTGTTCAGTGTTCAGGTAGTTTTTTTCTTATCAATTTTAGGTGTTCATTTTTTGATTTATGGATTGCAGTGCACACAGTTGCAGGGGCAGAGCTGGCAAGGGGCCACACGAAGTTCAAAACACTAAAGAAAAAAGCGACTTACAAACAGATAAAGCAACTCAAGGGCCATAAGGAAAATTTCACTGGTGGGCAGTGAGCATGCATTTCAACGTTATGTTTTATGGTAAAAAGAAAACAGTTCTATGTGATATGTCTGCTGAAGGAGAAAGACACTGAAGATTATGTTGAAGAAGAAGAAGAAGTTGAAGAAGAAATGACAGAGGAGGTTTGTTTTTTGTTGTTGATGTTCAGCATTTATTCTATCAGTTGTTTGGTTTTATCTGTCAGCATCGTTACAAAGCTGTTGTTTCTCGTTGTCATGATTTTGTTTTTCTTTCTGCTTCCAGAAAGCAGTAAAATACAATGGCAGGTGTTAAGCCCTATTCTCATATGTCAAAACACAAAGAAACAAACAAACATAATGCTTTTTAACATTCATCAGCATTTTATCAACACAGCATTAACATTGCCACACATTTATTAAAGCAAGGCTAGTAGGCTGCCTGCTGCCGTAGAGTAGATTTTGCACCTGACTTGGTGGTTTTTCTGGTTGGTTATGGGAGTACAGTGGTGGCAGCCCCACTGCCATTCAGGCTTGGCGACCCTGCCCTCTGTGGAAGCCGTTCCCTAGTCACCCCATGTCCCAGTAGACTAGGGGACTTGCTGTGTTTTTTATATGTGTGTATCTTTATCGTGTTGCTGTATTTTGTGTTGTTTGCTTTTTCTGGGTTTTCCTTTGTAACGGTTTTTCCTTTAGTACTTTAATACTGTTGGTTGGGTCTTTTGACGTGTAAAACTGTCTCCCAGATAACCTATACTGTGTTTGTGGAGACGTTAAACCCTGCTCAGTCAATTCTAGTTGGTTGTTGTTAACATCACTCATCAATTCTGAGCCAGATGCACTTTTGTAAGCTGTTAGTCAGCGCTGTTGGCAGCTGAATACATGAAGTTGTAACAGAAAAGTGATTTTGAGTGAAAAATGCTTGGATACCTTTAGAACTTGCGTATTAAATGTTCTTCTGCTGTTCCCCTAGCAATTATTTGTAGTCCATCTAGTGCTTGTGTGTTTGATATTGCATTGCTAAAATTCTCTCTTTTCTGTTTTGTTGTCTGTGAATAGTGTTTAGTTGTCTTGGCATCAGCTGTTGAATACTCTTCAAAGTAAGTAAGTAAGTAAGTAAGTAAGAGATTTATATAGCGCCAAAGTCTCGGAAGAGAATCAGGGCGCATTACAGGGGCCGCTAGGGGGCAAGATGGGCTGAAAGAAAGTAGTACGCCTTTAGATGACGTCTGAAGGAAGAGTATGTTTGGGATTGGTGGATGTGAAGAGGTATGGAGCTCCATATTTTGGGCGCAGCGACGCGGAAAGCGTGAGCACTGAGCACCAAATGAAAGGTTATGTCGCGGAACCGAAAGTAACTGACTGGCAGATGAACGCGTGATATTGTATGAGCTCGGTAAGGTATGGCAGGTGACCAGTATTAAGAATTTTGTGGACTAAACAAGCAAGCTTAAATCGGATTCACCATTTGAAGATGTGTTGATTGTTCTCCACTGTAGACTGGATTGTTTTGAGTCTGTTGGCAATGTGAACTCCTCTGAGTCTACCATATTGTATCGTATGTTGACAACGTGCCTGCAGGAGGAGACGGTTGCGGTCACCGAGAAAGTGCCGCGTGAAGTTGTGGAACGACTGCTGTGGCGTCCTGAGGATACGCCTAAGAGACTGGAACACAGCATCGAGCAGTACAACACCAAGATGCTTCGTCTTGTCGAGGTCAAGTACTTCCTGCTAGCAGTGAACTTGTCATAGTCTGTAGTTGTCATAGTCGCTGTTAGTACTTAGTTCCTTAAGATTCATTGGAGATGTTATGAGGAGTGGCAGAATTCGCTCTTGACCAAGAAGATCTTTCTGTTTTATTTCAGGAGACACTGTCATAGCCTCCATCAATGGAGCACAAGACATAAATCTGATGGTAATAAAAAAGTCGTCACAAAGTTGATTAAGTCGTCAATAAAGTTGATTAAATTTGTGCAAGAATTATATCATTATAACTGAAACGGGGATGTTAAAAATAACCTTCATTAGATCACTTCATAGTTAATGTAGAAATGATTGTAGACCAAGTTTGGTTAACTTTTTTCACACAATTCGGCTTTACATGGGTTGAAAGATGTTTTGCTTAGGTTTCCATCGGTATCCATTACAGATTATTTTCTAGGTTGCTGGAGAAGTATTTTTATAGCCTGGATTATTTTTTCTGACACCAGATTACAAGCACAGTGTTTCTCCCTGTTTGGCCACATTGCACAAATGCCAGATGAAACAGATGCCAAGACGATCTTAACAGCTTCACCTTGGAGAACTGGAGGAGACCACTGGGACACCCTCATACGACATGGATGAAGACTATCCTGCAGGACCTGAATTCCAATAACCTCTCCCTGGATGAAGCAACTGACGTGGCTCAGAATTGTCCACTCTGGAGATTGATGTCATGTCAACATTTGTCACTATATATTCCTAATGGTGCACGCTACAAAAAACATTTAAAGACAGGCGAGATAGACTTTCACGATCTTTTTTCGTTCCACATTACTTGCAAACCAGATTCCTGTCTCCGTCACCTTTTCCCACCTTCCCGCGACACTTTCGTCATTTCCAGACTACGTTCTTCCGCATCTCCTTTGTCTAATCTCACGAACCAAAAAGTTTCAATCCTTCCTAAATTTCGCTCTCAATAATTACCAACCACCTCTCTTAATATCATTCTGGTTTTTTTAATTGTTATTATTGTGTTATTGTTATTGTTGTCACTGTCTTTATTTGCACTTGTTTCTTATTCTGTATCGCTAATTTGTTATTCAGCTATTCGTCTACTCAGCCACAAGTGTGGAATAAAACTCAGTGTCAGAAATGAATGAATGAGATGGCTAGCATCATTTATTGTGCTGATGTGTTATTGATTCCCTGAAGTTCAGACTGACGGAATACAGTATGTATATGTTGTCATTGTGTCAGCATGTGCTGTCTGTTGGTGTGAATGTCGCCTGATGTGATGACAGGACTACATGGCCGCTCACAACCAGCAACATTTGATTGAACTTGATGGCAACAAACCAGCCGACACTCTGCTCGCTGTAAGTACCTTCTTTCCAAGGCACAGTCAGATTACACTGAAGTAATACACAAAATGTGCTGTCCATATCATCTGTTCATTTACTAATGAAATGTTACTTTTGAAACTTGCTACACATGCACGAATAGATAGTTTGGCCTCATGCAGAGAACAAATCACACATAAATTTGTCTTCATTCTCCCAATAAATATCTGCACATTTTGTGATGCACCAAAAAATACCAGTACCGTGGGCTGTCTTCCACTGTTAAACCTAGACCTTTAATTCCCAGTCCACTCCAATTTAGTTCCTTTTTGTCTGGCTACAATTTCATATTTGTCCATTGCTTTGTCAGTTTGCAGCTGTTCTTTATATTGACGCTGTGGGTTGTATTTGCATGCTTTTGTTTTTTGAATACGTTGTTATTTAGCCACGTGGCTACAAATTTCTAATAAACACATTGTCATCAGTCTTCTCGAATGAGGCAGTTAAGTACTGTCAACAGCATCAAACTGCGGCAGTACCTGTTCATTGTATTAAACATAAATTACCATACCTATAGTATTTTAAACAAAATTAGTGGCAGGGTGATGAAACAGCAGATGCTCTGTTGGGCAGTGTATCATTATTCACGTGTCTGCACTTTGCACTGCTCTCTGCTAAGTAATATCTATTGATGACATTTGCATTTTAGTATGTATGCGGTAATTAAATATATGAGGCCAAATTGTATGGCATTGTATGGTGATGATGTGTGGATGCATTTGTTATTTATAGTGCATTAATGTTAGATTTAGGTTTATTAATGCATAAATTAAGTAAATTCTTTGTGAGGTCCATTGCCACAGAACCTTTACTGATTTCATTTACTGTTTGTACATTGCAGCAAGTACTGGATCGTCTCCGCTGTTTCCCGATCCAACCAGTGCTGTCTCCAACCCTGCTCTCCGACCGACCAGAAGATCAGACAGAAGGAGAATATGAAGAGCAGGAACCAGAAGCCGTCGAGGAGCTGGAAACTGAGGAGCTGATGCGCTCCATGGCGTCAAAGCTGAGTCCAGCCACACGGTTTCGCTGGCGACGCAGTCGTTGGCTTCGTTACTGCCCGGTGGCTCTAGCTGACGGCAAACTTGTGCCCGGCAAAGCAGAATTCACTGTCTCGTATGTTTCTCCGCTTTTGTTTTTCTTGGATTTTGTTTGACTCGTTAGTTTTTCATGCTGCATGCTTAAAGAACATATTTTCTGGACTCCTGCACATTTATTTCTAGCCTCACCCATCCCACAATAGTTTTATGTCATCCCCAACCATTATCTCCGACCATTTTGTCTCATAATACACACAGCAGATTATGTATATGTCAGTGCTACTGCTGAAGACGTCAACACTTTACATTGTAGCCAGAATCACATATAAGACGATAAACTGCTATCTGCAGTAAGAGCTGTCTGCTATGAAGTCTTAAGTTTTTTGTGTCCCAAACTTTGACTTCAAAGTCTTGGAGGATTTTCCAGTGCACTATTCCATTTCAAGGTTGATTTCCATTGCTGTGGAATTTCCACAAAGTCTGTCATCATACCTGCAGATTTCCTACACTGTCTGTTGAATTTCCACATCCTCATCCCTGTGCAGAAGTCTATGTCGTAGTTTGGCTTATTCTGCTGTGCACCTTTCCTTACTTAACATGTGATCATTCCATTGCATTTCATAGTATTTGGTATCATTGGTTTTTAGCCGACCGTACTAACGGTCGCGCTATTGGTACAGTGTTGCGTCTGTCTGTCGTCTGTGACGTTATGTATTGTGGCTAAATGGTGCATCCTAGATCACAAGTTACTGTTGACAGCCTAAAGGAAGTCGTACATGAGAAATCGATTGGTACCAAATGAATGACCTTGACCTTTGTTTAGAGGTCGTTGAAAGTAATGTCAACCATTGTGTCAAGTTTGCCATTGAATATGTCGGAAACCGTTAGAGACAGAAGCTTGGTTCCAAAGGACCACCAGTAGGAAATGGCGTATGGAGAATCAAATGGTCATGTGACCGATGTCATCACGTGACTCTGAATGGTCAAACTCGTGACCTTAATACCCTTAGAGCCCAATTTCTCAAAAACGGCTGGAGATATTATTTAGCAACAATCGCTAATTTCTCGATAGTCTGCGGTGAGCAAGTACATGTATGATCAGCTATCCTAGCGACAGCTTGGCTTTTTGTTTGTTTTGTTTATAAATTATAGACAAAATGAAATTGATCCTTCTGTTTAGCTGTATTCTGTTTTTTCTGTGCCTAATTTTATTGCAGTTATTATATGGACTTCACAATTGACGAGCCACAGATTCTGATGCAAATATTGTGATTATTGTTAATAATTTGTACTGTTTGCTGTTTCTGGACAGGTTTCTTGATAAAATGTACGTGCTGTCAAGTGCTGCTGCTGTGGAGAAGTTCATGAAGAATCCAAGGCCATATCTAATGCTACCACAGCCAACAGCTCCTTGCAAGATGGTTGTGTGTGGGCCGCCATTTGCTGGAAAAACGAAGCTGTCTCACTGCCTGGCAGACATGTTTCCAGAAGCTCAGGTAGGATACAGTTTAACTTGAAGCAAACTGTGTAGCATGCCATTTATAACAAGAATGCCAGCTATCGCAAACAGATTGCACGTCCACTGATGCATTCAATTTTAGGGATAAGGTATTGATTTTACGAAACTTAAAATGCCTATCTTCTGCTAATTTTCAACCATTCGTGGTTAAGATAAACAACTCGGCCATTTGTTTGTAATAGGAGACGACCAATGTTGGTTCAGCACGCAAATAGTTGTGGTAATTATAAAATGAAATGACCGCTGTCCCCTGGCCATGTCACTGATTGTGCCTTAGCCTTGATTGACCATTGCATGATTGAGTTCTGAGGAAATTTGGATGATACCGGTACCAAATAATGAAAGAATCTCTGCAATATATTTAGCCATTTTGACACAATACTGGAGCTTTTTGTGCAAGTTTCAGGTTATTTAAGGTCATTATATCCTTGCAGCTCAGTAGTAAAAATACTACACTGTGAGACATAAAAAATTGCACCCTTCTTATTCGTACAATAACTTTGCTAAATTATGCCGTACTGTGATAATTTTTGGCATATAGATGCACATGAGAATATATCCCATCACCTGCCTGTTTGATAACCTTTGTAAAATGAAAAACGAAAAACTTGTTCATAATTTTTTTTGCAATTGCTAAACGATTCTGACCATTAGAAAGTTACAGTTTGTGAAATTTAAAGTTTATTTGCAAACGGGGCTTGTGCCCTGTGAAAAAGTGTTTGGCAGAAATCTAAATCCTGTGAGATTTTCTATGATTAAGTTCACCCACTGGATAACCCGGTATAATGTCAGCGATGATGCAGAATTGGCCAGCAGAACTGAATTGAACGCATTGATAATCTTTTTGTCGTGTTGCGTGGTGGGAGGTGCTGGACATACGTGAGGCAATAGTTGTGCGAATGGAGGCAGAAAGACAGCGGAAAATCGAAGAAGTTCGACGACAAACAATCGCTAATGCAATTGCGTCTGTGAAGTGTCGGCTGGAGGCAGAAGCAGCTGCCAAACTGAAGTTTGATGCTCCAAGTAAAAACTCTTCTTGAATCTTCTTTGCTAGCAGCCATTGATGTGCTGTAACTGATGCAGTGACGATCTTTGATTCCGTTCACACGTACCGATTACAATGTTTGTTCTGCTTCAGAAAACAAATCTGATGTACTGTACTAGTTTTTGTTTTTGTTTAAACAACCACAGTTAAGGTTTTTACGTGGTGTGCCTGTTTACCTCTTATGTTTTACTTGTATTCATTAAACCTACAAACAGAGAGATGAGCAGCTTGAGTTGGCCTGGTTTTATTGGGACATGTCAAGTGGAATTAGCTAACCCGTGAAAGTCAAGAGTCAAACACAGATTTGTATAGCACATTCTTTGTAACAGCCTCTAATGCACTGAATGCACTAGTACTATGTAAACATCCTTGTGCATTAATGTGAAGAAGGGCCACTATCAGTATTTTGTTGTCGAGGGGATAATTACCGGTAATCTGCATATACAGCCAAGTCTCTAAAACTACTAAAAAAAACCCTATATATATAGGTTATATAATCTGGTGTGAATATAATATTTTTAGTAAGAGTGTTTATTAAAATTGTTGGCCAGAGAGCTGAAGAGAATACAATGCAGATAGAAATTATATCATTCGTAAACGTAAATGTCAATACAAATGTTAACATTATACGAGTAACTGCTTCTGAAATGTTCAAACTGTTGAGTCTATGTTGGATGTGTACATGCATGTTTGTAGCCGTTCTAGTCATCGAAGAGTCTGCGGAGAGGATAGACGAACGTGAGTTCATCAAAGTTATTATAACTAAATGTTTGAAGTGGAGCTATGAGATGCTTCCCATTTGTTTTATCACCTGCACGATGCTATGCATCTGCTGTCAAAGGTGTCTGTCTGTCTGTCTGTCTGTTACAATCTGTCTGTTACATCAAAACGGCTCACCTTATTATCAAAATTCTTTACTTTCTGATATCCCCAACATTCTAGTTTTTTGACACTAATCAGCATTATGAAATTCCGAATTGTTCATTCCTAGCCGCATACAGGCAAGTGTTAAAGCCGTGGGTCCTGAAGAGAATTTGAGTTTCAGGCCATAGGACCCGTGAGGGAGAATGCGTAACGACCAAACTTGCTTCGACAGTGTCGTAGTACGACCAACTGACAGTGATTGGTTGACTACAGACACTGATGGCTGTTAACACGGGTATTAATCATATGACCATTAGTGACGTAGATTGTTTGCGACACATTTACCATCACTACCTCGGGAACCCTTCACCTATCTCCCACTTGCTACCTTGCCATCAGAGTGCCATTTTGATAAAGTCTTTGGTGTCTTGCTTTAGTGTTTGATTGCTAGATGTACGTAAATGTAACATGTTGGATATAATTTATTGTGAAAGCATGAATTCCTTTTAAGCTTCATAGAAGTATGAGCTCTTTAACTGTGTTCTAGACATTAAAACTACTGCAATACAGTATCATGTTGTGATGTAGTCATTTGTCATCATTACCAGCATTACCATAGTCAGCTGTAACGAGACTTAACAGTTTATCATTATGTAATTTTTATGAGATTGTTTTTCTGACTACATAGTCTAAATTCGCAGAAGACAAAAGTCCAAGCTTTGGGCAGCAGGGAGGACGTACCATCAACAATCACAGTTCTAGGTCAGGAGGTGGCAGTGGTTGAAGAGTTTGTCTACCTTGGCTCCCTTGTCCACTCA
>Ga0056129_1000478_pt1 | contig 10605 bp, 12 predicted proteins | sample WorMetLIZISLAND1_FD_71118 | JGI IMG/M metagenome (GOLD analysis project Ga0056129, IMG submission 71118) | Marine gutless worms symbiont microbial communities from Max Planck institute for Marine Microbiology, Germany - Olavius loisae LIZARD... ...
CATTTCCTATTGGTGGTCCTTTGGAACAGAGTATTTATCTCCAGCCGTTTGGGGTCACGTGACGTTTGATAGCCCATATGCCATTTCCTATTGGTGGTCCTTTGGAACAGAGTATTTATCTCCAGCCGTTTGGGGTCACGTGACGTTTGATAGCCCATATGCCATTTCCTACTGGTGGTCCTTTGGAACCAAACCTCTATCTCTAACGGTTTCCGAGATGACCTTGATACGACCTCTAAACAAAGGTCAAGGTCATTCATTTTGGTACCAATCGATTTCTCATACACGACTTCCTATAGGCTGTCAATAGTAACTTTTGCTCTAGGACGCACCGCTTAGCCACAATACATAACGTCACAGACGACAGACAGACGACAGACGACAGACGCAAGCCTGTCGCGTGAGCGCGACCTTACTAAGTACGGTCGGCTAAAAATAATAACTTGGTCCTTATAAGTGCAGTAATTTCTTACGAGCTCTGCAGAGGTATCCGAGCGCTTTAAGTTCGGCTACTACATAAGGTATAAAGTCTGACACGGGTGCAGACAGTCACCTTCTTGTAAACGCCGATGTCTTTGTGCCTGTTGACGAAGTTGAACGGCGGTTGTTCAAGATAGTCGTTGACGATGCGTGTAAAGTTGCCGAACAGTCTAGGGTTGGCGGCCGCCGGTGCGACAAGTAGGAAGCTCTGAGCCGCTGCTGTAGAGTCACTGGCATCACGCAGCATACCTGCACGTGACGTCACGGCAGAATCACGAGAAATAAATCTGCAAATTGACTCAGTAACATTACGAAACACCCACGCGTGACACAGTAATACTGGCTAGCAGTCTGATAATTCAAAGATCCGTAGCAGCGCTAGGCCGACATAAAGAATGTCTTCGTCGGATCAGGAATCCATATTCGTATTACTCGATTATATTCTTCTCTTTTAATGTCCGCTGTATTTTCGATTCACTATACAATAATATACATGATGTGCGTTTATCACTTATTAAACAATACTTACTTACTTACTTACTTACTCATATTACGCTCAAATCATAATAGACTGTTTTTGACAATACAATACAATATTCGTTTATTAGGACTTGAGAGAACGCAAGCTAACAATATGACAGAACGCAAGCTTTTTCCTTTTCTAAATTTCATTAAAAAATCATTGACACATTATTCAATCATCCTGCTGCTAACGGAAATCCAGACACGATGACAAATTGAGAAAACTACGCTGTCTCCTTTACTGACGTAAAATTCTTTCATTTTATGTCTAACGTGACGTCAGCGCATATCCGACCTTCGATGTAGACTTGTGGGTCGGAGGGATCGTACGGCTTGGAGTCGACACCGACGAGGAAGTATTGCCCGTCGTCCAGTAGCTTCCTCTGCTGCATTGCGATCATCATTCCTTCGAACTCGTGCTCGTCAGCTAGCATCACGTACACTGCACCAACGCACACACCAACAACGTGCCACCGTACACGTTCCCTGCCGGAATAACATACGTGTAATGTACGTACGATATGGGGAAAATACGTACGGTGCGGTAAAAATGCAATTATATTTGGTAGAATTAGCCACATTTCTTGTAACTAGAACTTGAACTAGAGCTCTACTTGTCGTTTTTTATTGTTTGCGTTTGCAACAATCAATATCACATTCAGTGCTGAATTTAGTGAACGTCGGTTGTAAGTAACTTACACATAGTTTATTTCTGTCATATAATGTACGGCAAAATAACGTACGCGTGCCTTACGTACGTTATGGGAACAAATAACGTACGTGTCGTATGTAGTTGCCACCCCGCCTTAACCCCAGCCAACAAGGCCGATGCTCGATTTACCTACCCTAGAGGGATGGAAGGCTGAGTTGACCTAGGTAACTTGATAGCGCCACGACCGGGAGTCGAACCCGCGACCGCTTGATCAAAAGTCCAACGCCCTAACCGCTGAGACACATTCGTCATGATTCTCGCTCTGACTTCCGCTGTCGTCGTGTATATAAGACCACAGCAGAATTGATCGCTACAGCGATCGAATGACCAATAAAGTGACGTCAACGACGGCCAGCAACATAAGAGACGACAGCAGCTGGAGAGAGATACAGGCCACGCCCACTAAAATGATTGATGGTTAATAGTAATTAGTTATTAGTAATTGATACAGTTTCGAGATAATATGCCCCCGTTCCTAGCAATCGGCTGTTGCCTCCGCAACTGTAAACGTTTCGACGCCAATCCGTATAGCTCGTCACGGATCAAAACAACGCATGCGGATCTCGCATGTCGGTCGCCAGCCATCTATTGACAGACTGGCGGCACGAGTGCAGTACAGTGATGACTGGTGCCAAGCTGCGGAGCGCCACACACACACACTCACTGGCTCGTGACTAACGGCAGACGAAAGAACGAACATATCAGCATGGTAACTGATCGCTAAATCTGCCTTCGTGGGTTGCAGGAGCTTAATTAATTTTAAGGTACAGAATTCAGCCTTAACGCTGCGGGATCTACGAACAAGCCGTCTAGTGAAATGGCAATGACCTTTACTCTAACCTCAACAGTGCCAATGTGATCTATGGCCACGCAATTAACGTGCATTTTTGTAGCGCATAACATTGTGCTAAGCTGGTAGTGGTACACTGTCTTTGGATCAGCCATTAGCAACTAAGTGTGCTGTCTGCTACTAATCCTCTGATGTTGTACTTAGTTCCGCCCACGTTTACTTTCTTCACGCTAAAAGTAGTGTCGCTGTAATCAACGTCGTAAATATCCAAAGAAGAAACGTGCATAGATCAACATGTTTGTATAGTCGCTGACGCAGTTATTGATGAATCCGCTTGTGTTTAGCGACAAACAGGTCTTCATGTAAAACGTTTGCTAATGGCGCTGTAATGTGAGTAATAAGACTGACTTGAATCAATGAAATCGTCTCCAGAATGATCTACATTGTGTTCAATGGACGTTGAAGTAGCTGCTGCAGCTGTATCAAGTGGCAATTACCGTAATTAGCTAAGCTTAAATTATGTGAGTGAGCAACTCATAGACCGATTATTGCAGCAATAACGCTCTCAACCGATTTAACGTAACGCAACTTTTCCTGAGTAGTTTTTTCGTTTTTATCATTCATTTGTCGCCATGCAATACAGAAAATACAATAAAGTCACAACTGTAAACAGACAAGGCAACAGGCTGCCACAGAAGCCAACAGCTCATCAAGCTGGCCGCCCACATGACAATTTTATAATAGTCACTTCACTTGTAACAAAAAAGAACAGAGACGTCGAAGACAAAACACCAGCGGCACAGACGGAAAGGGTAAAAAGACTGTCGGAGGCTAAATATTTCTTCTAGGGTAACTAGGTAACTAGGCCGAGTCAGTAGAAACACGTGGTGGCAGCTGACCTCGAGATGTCACGTAGGTCTCGTCGACAATGCTGATGAAAGGGGAAGACGGATCAGAGAAAATCGGTCCGTCGAACGATCGCGACGACGTCACCTCGATGTCGTAATGTTGAAAAACCTACGTCACCACCAGCAGCATCAACAGTGCGTGTTCCTCTATCTATCCATCAGTTTGCATTCAGCGCCAAGACGGCTTCTTGAACGGCCGAAGTGAAACGCAAAACACCCCCACCTCATTAGTCGCTACAGACTGTACGAAAGAGTCGCGTGTGTACGTGGGGAACTGGACATCACAACAGAAGTAGCCTAACTAACTAAGCTGATTATTATTCTGTCGTCATTTCGCACGCTGTCAGACCTTCGTGACAATATGAGTTGTTATAGAAACGGTCATGACAGGAGGCAGTAATGCCAACAGGCAAGTCATTAATTAGTTGGTGTTACGAGAATGTTGACAGTATTAATATGCTAGATCACGTTTAAGTCGGTTGCAGAGTCCGTGTCGTAGTTGTTAGTCGTAGTAGCTAGTAGTCGTTGTCTGCCGCCGCCGTGGATCGTCTGTCAACTGGCTGTTTCGGGGCATCATTAACAATGCGAACTAGAAGGATCTCGTTAGGGTGTATATCCCAACAATGCCTCCCGGATCCCGCCCCACTGTGCAGGTTGCGGCTATCTGGCCCTGGCGGGCCATCCAGACAAATTTTGTTGCTCCAGCTAGGACTGTTTGGGAATAGAGATGGCTAGCAGGTAGCGGTGGGTGCTGGCGACGGTGTAAGCAGTAGTATTAGTAGTAAAAGTAGAAAAAGTAAAAGAAATAAGAAATGTTTGCTGCAAATACTACTACTAAGTTGTGTGTGTGTGTCGCCGCGGTGATGTATCACAGTCTTTGATTCTCGTCTGTTCTGTCGATTCTGCGGCGGTAACGATGACAAGGTCGAGGCGAGTAAGAAGACTATAGGCATCGCATAGTCGTAGCGTCACTCCCGTATGACCACGCGTGGTGAATCTTCTCCACAGGTCAGCTGGTGGTGTATCATTATTATTATTATATAAGAGCACTAGCTAAATAGGACTCGATTGAATACCTCTAGCAGCGCGTCAGCGAGCAGCAGCTCTTCGTCGCTATGGACGAACGCAATCGTCGTCCAGTTGAACGTGAGGAGCAGCGAGACGACAGCCATTGAGATCTGTGAGTCATGAGGTTTGGTGCGTGCGAACGTCGCGAACAGCGACTTGTCAGATACTTCCGGCGACGTACAGAACTGTACAGACGACACAACTCGTATACACTGATCATTTCAGCTGCACTATCAGCTCGTATTGATATTGAAACTACAGTCACCACACGCTTTCAATATTTAGGTGAGAAAGTGGCTTAACCCTTTGACGCACAGTGTTGCTATATGGGCACAGCTATAAAGCATCCTGTGCCAGACCGGGTTAAGCCGTCATTTGTAATTTTTGACATCCGGGCACATTAGCGCACGCTCATATGAATATAGAAATTATTGATAACGGTTTATTTGGTGTGAAGGTATTAGTTTCAGACCGCCTTCATACCGGAATAAAAGTGTCTGTCGCCGTAACAGAGCGGGTTACTACCAAAATACTTGGCTATACTGAACAACTATCGGCTTATTATACCTGAGCCTATGATGTTGACCGCTGACTCAGTCGTTTAGGTTAAAAATCGTGAATTTTTATGCATCACGCAGAATAAAGGGAATGTCAGTTGTTAACGACATGTTTTCCCGATCGACACGACACGAGCGTGTGAGACGGACGGACGGACAAACAAACAGACAGATGGATAGTAGGCTGCGCTACGCACAGGCAGCGTGCGGCAAAAATCCAGGCACAACGTGTGAAAAGTTGCACAGTAATCCGTCAGCGACGCAAACTATTGCTCAAGGCTAGCAGACTCAGATCTATTGCAGTCTGCTTCCGCAAATCTGAGCTAAAACGTAGCCTGTCGTATAGCTGGTGGGCAGAAGGGCTTCTACGATGATAATACTGCAGGCTTTACTAGCAGACGACAAAACAGTCGGGGTATATGCCTGATGCCATTTGTTCACGGATTCTCCGCGTTGCCGCAGGTGAGGTGCGCATGACAACGAACGTCGTCAAATATTATTTTGCCTAACACTCCGACTGTCGCCGTGGTATTTGCGTTTGTAAGTAAGAAAGCTTATTTCTAAACGGCGCAATCAAAAAATAGTTCACAATGCGCCGCGGCCCCAGTTTCCAAACAAAAATTTCTTTAGCGACCACCGGAATCTATTGTACGTTAAGTCCGCCTTTTCAGGTGCGATGGAAGACTGTTCCATAGTCCAGTCTAGCAGCTGCAAAATGCTCTATCGCAGTAGGTGCTATATATCCGCCTCACAATGCATGTTCTGCTCGCTGTGGAACGTAGTCGTCGCTCACGAGCATCGGCGACAAGACGGCAGTCGTCGGCTAGGTACGATGGCGAAATGTAACTGCATATGGCTCTCAATTTAAGACGCCCAATTTCGACTCAATTATGTTCAACAATGCTCGCATATCTAGCGACAGACCAGCATGATCTGCGTTTGCGTTAGCACGTTTGTTACTGCTATCAACAAACTTCATCATTTACCGTCACCATATCATATTTTTACTGTCACAATTTTGACAATGCCACTATTTATGTGGCGAAAAAAGCCAAAAAGGCAAGGCTCCAGTTTCGTGTTTCATAAATTGCCGAAAATTAGACACATGTGACGTGTGATCTTTTCGACAGATTAAATTAAAGCTCGACTGAGAAGTTTCACTAAACAGGCGGACAGACGGGCGGACGGACAGAACTGCTATTGCACTTTGCATTACTTCGCTATGCGGGCGCGCAACAAAATACAAGTGGTGGTACTGTGTTAGGGGTCAGGCAAAATTCTCTGTACAGAATTTCATCCAGTATAGCGTATGAACGATGTCTGGATTGCACAAATAACATCACGGGAAGAAGACTTATTGCATGAACCGAGTACGAAAAACGTCAGACAACAATTTATAGAGAACAGAATGATGAATATCTTCGAACTGAACCAGTGCATAACACTTGTTCTTGTAGCACAAGAAACATTATAACATGATATTTACATATGAGATCATTGGTAGGTTGAAGACGCTTGCGATGCGTGCTTCGTGAATACACGTTTCCTGTGGCCCGATGTAGACGCTGACATTGCGTAGCGTTAGCTCGACGGTCTGTCGTATGCTGTAAGACTCATTGCAATATGTCTCCGCTATGATGAACTCCACTCTGTGACCAGGCAATACCTGCAGACCAGACACATGGACCATGGCGCACTGTACGGACTATCGCTCGTAATGGATGAACACGATCCATCAATTTTTACCGCACGGTTTTATGCACAGTGTGGACTATGCTGTCGTGCTTCGGTATTGTATCAAAACGGCTAAACAGATGGTAAAAATTCTTCTACTGCGTGATAGTCCTGGCATTCTTGTTTTCTCGGAGCTGAATTGATTTCTAATATTCCGACGGGGGGGGGTCACCCTCGAACGAGGCGTTAATTAATGATAGCGCAAAAATTGGCGACTTTCGACAAATAGGTTGCTGCATTGCGGAAACGGTGCCAAACAGACACACAGTTACAGCGTTTGACCAATACAAAATCGTATGCGATGCAGTGATCTATCGGTTTACCTTGAATTTCAGCCTGTCAAACCTATCTCAATCCAATATCTCGATGGCATCTGTTTCCTATAAACTGGCTGTGCTGACAAAATGAGACTATAATTTTAGTTGAATTAGTTATTGGGACGGAATTAAAGAACCACTGTCTACATGCATTTAGAAGCGCTGATACCTCGGTAGCGATAGACAGATATGTCGACTAACAGGAAATCGTATCCAGACTGTTAGACAGCACCATTGGCAGAGTATTTAGTATATTTCTATAGCTGTGTCACAAGCACAGGATAGGAGATAAAGCTAAGGAGAGGCTGAAGAATGAAAAGTACAAGTTTAGAGTTGTAATAATATTTAAATAAATAGCACACCTGTCGATCGGCGTTAATCTCGTCGACAGCGAGTGATATAGCGCCAGAGATGGACTTGCCCGGCGTCGGGTAGACCAGTTTACCAGGTAGACGCTGTGATCCAGTCAAGTAGCCGAGCCTGATGATGTCCGTGGTGGCACTGACCAGCTGTATACACAGCTGTATGACGCCGAGCAGCGACCACCCAGTGCGCATCTGGGAACCAACCAACAGCTGTCCTGTCGCACCTGCCATTCTATCCCGTTCAACAGACGGAAACGGTGCCAAACAGACACACAGTTACGTAGCGCTCGACTAAGACAAAATCGTATGCGATGCAGTGATCTATCGGATGACAGCAGCGAACTGGAAGTACTCTATAACGTCTGTCTGCAGACCGTGGTGAGTGAGTTTCCAGATTAAATGAACGACGGCTGAGATGATACGGCGAAGATCCGGCATTTACAGCGTTCCGCGTGTGACCGACTGCCAGTCAGCAGCCGCAACCCAGTGGCAAGTAGCACTTGTAGTTCATCCTCATTAATAGCTTATTACGCACGTCTGCCGGCTGTCACACGCGCACACACTGTACAACATCCACTGATCTATTTTAACCCTTTCCACGACAACAGTACACACTCAAATCATCATGGTCAGCATTCCTTTTGTAAAATTTATGAAATTTTCGTTATCCTTTTGACGCCCACTGATGCCATATGGACACATCTGTATAGCATCCTGTGCCAGACCGAGTTAAGCCGTCATTTGTAATGTTTGACATCCGGGCACTTCGACCTTTTTCTAAAAACTACAATTAACTCGGTCTGGCACAGGATGCTTTATGCTTACCCATAGACAACAGTGGGCGTCAAAGGGTTAAGCATGGTTGACTTAAACCGCGCGATGCTATGGAAAGCGCGGGGACCGTGGCTGCTGCAGGATGTCTGTCTCTCTGGCACTCTGTCTGCGTGTCTCCTGGGCATCCGTCATTCTCCGGTATTGTGTCGAAACAGCTAAGCATATCGTACAAATTCTTTCATCGCCTCTCATTCTAGTTTTCGCATCACCAAATCGCATTCCTGAATTCCGACGGAATTACTATCGATGACAATCTGAAATACAGGCGAGCTATAGACATTTGGCGACTCACTGCTTCTCGCCACGCGATATTAATGAACGCCTTTCGCGCTATATGGACCTGTGTCATAATTTGACATTGACCTAGCTTTGACCTTTCATCGCTTCAGTCAAAGCGAAACTTGACCTCACTTAAATACGACATGACGACGGCGATACCATCGTAGACGAGATGTCCTGAACTGATGAAATAGTTCGTGATTTGGGGTCGACTTGGTCACCAAAAGTTTGGTCACCGGGACCGGGACCGCCGATGCTACGCTATACTCGGAAATCTACTTACTGTATATGGCCTAATGAGTTAACGCATGAATTAAAATGCGTGCAGAAATACATTGTTTACATCGCGGCGTCTGCTGAGTCAAGATTGAGCTGATGACAGTTAAGTCTGTTATGCAGTTGAACTAATGACTCGAAATCCCTGTAATGACACACGTGACGCTACGGTGACATCAGATAATGACGTCATGAAGCCAAACTCAAGCTTGTCCAATAGCTGTATAACAGGGGGCCTTAAGACACCCCCCCCTGAGAAGAGCCAGGCAAACATCTTGTATAATATTGCTTAAATGTCGTATTTATTTGTGTTGAAAGCAAGAGACCGAGTAAATACTGAACATATAAATGATTTTACCGCACTACTGTGACTGACTTTTACTTCAATTCGTTTTTGTTTTTTTTTTATTTTCGTCTTTTTATAGTCATCTGGCGACATAAAACATTAAAAAGTGTTTACAAAAATACGGTTTGCAATGGACTAGCTGGCTGCGATTGCTTGTGAATGTACTTCGTCTTGTCGTCGTTGTTTAATTTTAATGTTCTGTTTACCAGCGTTGCGGTATAGACTATAACTAAGGTGGCTATAGATGTCGGCTTTTTCGCGTTAATAACAAAAAATTCGATTATTGAATGAATGAATGAATGAATGAATGAATGAACGAACGAATGAATGAATGAATGAATGAATGAAGAAATGAATGAACTTCATAAAAACGGAAGGACCCGAAGGCCACTGTAACATAACACAACTGCAACAATGCCTTAAAGAGAAATGAAAATATTAAAAACAATCTAAAACGTATAAAATCGTAACCTCAACGTATAGGCCCATCTCAGACCACTGACTCGATGGGTTTTGCCGATCTTCATGCAGTAGGCACTATATGACGCCGATATGTCGTCACGCACAAGGCGTCTCGCCGTATTTCGACGCGATGACGCTTTGCATTGAGCGCACACTCTGATAATGACAGTGTCATCAACGTCAAACCGTTGTCGCCGTTTGCTGAATGCTGCTGCGCCGCTGCTACTGCTGCTGCATGGCGATAACATCATAGGCGACATCGCTAATAATGTCCTCCAGGGTGCACAGATGCTAGATCTGTGCATGGCCAAATTCAGTTATGGACTCGAATCCACTGGCAGTAGTTTCAAGGCCAGCTTGCTGGCAGCACGCAGGTTGTAACCGATCAAATGAACTCTCAAATACAGACAGCCTGTCTAGGGTTTTGATTGATTTTCTTTCGAAAAAAACGTCTTCCTGAACAACGAGATTTTTGTACGCTTTCAGTGAATACGATACAATAAATTAAGTTAGTGTTGACCTTTAATGAGTTATATTGCGTTGCGGCGCATTGTGACTTTTACTTAAGTGTGCCGGATATAAGCACACTTAGGCCTACTCACTCGATCACCAACTCACATTATACACACGAGACATTCAGCATCAAATGAAGAGGCCCGACTATAGTAGACTTCTGACACAGGCACGACGGCTCATTTTTCCTTCCCTACAGTATATGAGTGGATCAATGCGTTCTGTGTGTTAGAAGAACACTTAACAACTCGAAATCAGTACAAAACTACCTCAGCAAATCTATGTGACGGAAAGACCAGACGGAAGGTCGGACAGACATCATTGTTACATTGTTACACTCTCTATTTTATGAATCGGATAAAAACGAAAATGTGCTTTTCAGTGTGTGTGTGTGAGAGAGAGAGAGAGAGAGAGAGAGAGAGAGAGAGAGAGAGAGAGAGAG
>Ga0056129_1000479_pt1 | contig 10605 bp, 6 predicted proteins | sample WorMetLIZISLAND1_FD_71118 | JGI IMG/M metagenome (GOLD analysis project Ga0056129, IMG submission 71118) | Marine gutless worms symbiont microbial communities from Max Planck institute for Marine Microbiology, Germany - Olavius loisae LIZARD... ...
TATCTACGACGCCGCGTGTCGGCGTCCTTTGATTACAACGGCTACGATTCCTGCTTGGGACAGTTTCATGCGACTGATGCGACGGCATCAAACGTGTAGGCCGATACACGCGGTTAAGCACATATGAAGCAGTCCTTGTTACTTTACTCAAAAACACACATTTGAAACACGGGGGCGAAAGCTCCATGTCTTACTTATCGCATTCGGGAGCGAATGTTCCAGGGAGCGAAAGTACCAGGGAGCGAAAGTTCCACCTATGGTACTTTCGCACTTGGGAGCGAAAGTTCCAGTTACCTTTACGTTCGACATTATTGTTTTTTTCTCGATCGCCCATTGTTTAATGTACTGGAGGTTTCTGGGCTTGGATGCGATTTAGGTCTGGGTGCTTACTGTAAATTTGACTAGGATTCGTGGCTCGAAGAAATGACAGACGCAGCGTGCGTCGAGAAGGACAATAAAGTCGTGTTGTCGTGTCAATATTCCAACCCGAAAGCGAAGCTGCGCTGGTTCAAAAATCATCTGGAAATCTTTCACGGACACAAGTACAACTTCGAGATCAACGAAGACGGGACGTTCAATCTTGTCATCTTTCGCATTTCGCTCGAAGATGCGGGCCGATACACGTGTCAGACAGACGACAAAGAGACATCAGCCTGGCTCACTGTTGAAGGTCGATTATGCTTTACACCAGTATTATACGGCCCTCTCTAGGAGGCCGCAATAAGTGTTGCACCCCGTCTGTCCGTCCGTCCCGTGCCTCCGATTTCTCGAAATAGAAAAGGCATAGAAACTTCTAATTTACTGGAAACATAGAGCTGGGCAAGAGTAACTAGAGGAGCAAATTTAAGATCTAAAGATCAAGGTTATTGAGAATAAAAACGTACGTAAAAATCGTTTTTCGTCAAAAATGTATCGATTTATGTCAAACCATGACCAAAATAATCAGTTGCCCATTCTACACATATATCTTCGAGTATGGCCAACATTTCACTAGCGGAAATGCTTTTTTGTGATAAATTGTAATCCGGATGGGCTGCATGTCACATCGGCCACCTGACCGTGTAGGCCTACCTACCTGTTTTACACTCATCATTTTATTGTTTACTGCAGCATATTGCTAGGATATAACCCCATGTGATGATTAAATTGCATTCAGCGTCTGAAGCATAGCCACTAGATCACTTTCACTGTATGATGTGTGGCTGGTGTGTGTAGCGAGGAAAGTGGAATATCAGTTCATCAAGAAACTGCCGGACACAGCGGCTGCCAAGCAGAAGAGCGAACTCATCCTTGAATGTTCGCTATCTGATGAAAAACCCAGCGTTGTCTGGAGAATCAATGGCGCTGTAATTGAAGTAAGAACAACCGTTACAGTTGATTTTGTATAGTCTTTGCTTTGTCTTCAGCTTATTTCATACTTCTTAACTGTGTTATGAAGTTTAAATGACTACTATCAATGACTATCAGTTGTATTGCTGCAGTACACTCCAGACCTGTACGAGATATTTCGAAGAGACGAGCGATGTATATTGAAGATACGCCACGTGCAGAAGGAAATGAACCAAGCCGAGTTTTCGTGCACTGTTTGCGGCGACGTGACCATCTGTACGCTCACTGTCGACGGTAAATGAGGAATCACTCTAGTTATAAGAGGCATATGGAACTCATTGTTTTTGTGATTCTTGTGTGTGTTTTAAAGCCTGTTTTGAAGATATTTAACTGTATAACGTTGAAAATATATATGCCTGTGTGCGAGTGTGTCAGCGACAGTAATCAACAACATTTGACGTACGGCTGCCAAATTTAACATGATAGCAGCTCAGGAGGGAGGGGAAGGGTGGTAAAAAGTGCGCAAAGACTTCTGAAATTCACCGAACCAGCTTCAATCCAACAGCTGCAGCGAGGCTAATGTATCATAGTTTTTGGTACCGCTGTAGATGGCGCCACAACAGCAGCAGCTTAGTCCTTCCCGAGAATTGCCGCGAAAATCGACCAAATGTGACGAATGATCTGTTCTATTGTGGTACTCATTGTGGCTTAATAAGCCCCCGCCCCTCATAGTGAGAGGGGGCTTTTAACTTAAGGGATGACGATGTCTGTATGGCTGTCTGTCTGTCTGTCGCCATTCGTGCAAACAGAAACCCGTTTCACTGCACAGAACACCTGCTGCTAGAGCAAAGCGTGGGCGATCTACAGACATGTCCGTTTCTTGACGTCGATCTGCAGGCATGCAATAATGTACTGTTAGGGGTGGTGCTTGTCGTCACGACATATCGGTTTGCAGTAATGTTCATTATGCCTAACAGTAAATGACGTACACTAGCTGTTGTCTTGCACTAAATTTATGTCGTCGCAGAGCCGGATTATCGATTTGTGAAGCATTTGTCGGACGTTGACTGCTACGAGAAGGAAACTGCTGTGTTTGAATGTCAGTTCAACTATGACGACGCACCAGTGACGTGGTGTAAAGACGACCAGGCAAGTTTCTCATTCATTGTTGGTGAGAGTTGTGAGTTTGAGAGTGAATTAAAGGGGCACTGCTTTGTTTTAGTTTCTGGCTACGTGTGCTAGATTAAGCTGTATACTCAGCTTTTGAGTCCACGTTAATCTCTTCTATCGTATCGTATCGTATCGTAGAGTTGTCTCCCCTGCAGTTGGGGACTGATACGGCAGTGGAGGAAGGGAGGGAAAGGGAGAATTTCTTTTCCACTTTAAGCACTGGGTGCTTTTATGTTTCTTGATGTTCTATCAGTTCTTAGTATTGAGATGTCTATAATTCTACTAACAACTTTGTAATTCGTAGTTCGTATGTGTGTACACCTGTGAACAAAGAAAAGTCTTTTTACAGCAACTGTTTACGCTTTAACACTTGAATTATATTAACGTTGCTTGCCCATATTCTATCATTCAAACACCGACTTTTCTTATTTTTGATGTATGTTTCTGTGCTGACGAAAATAAACAGACCTGTTCTCAAATTTACAGTATAGTTGATTTGTATTGTTGCTACATATTTCTAGCGCGTGAATGTTGAAGATCCGCGGTATATTGTTGTGGAGAACGGCATCATACGTCAGCTCCAGGTTACAAATGTTTCAGCAGCTGACGAAGGAATATATTCTTGCAGAGTTCAAAGCAAACAGTCAGATGCAAAGCTTCTTGTTGCGCGTACGTATAACGCGTTACATATACTTTCAGTTCTGTGTAAATTTGTAAACGACTTGAAACTTTATGTTACAACTCACAGACGTTTCTCGCTCGATCCGAAGTTAGCCGTTCCAGGAAGAATGTTTTGTATAATTATATGTTGCATTATAACTAATGATCAAGTTTGTTGCAGGGGATTATTTTTTATGTATATCTCTGTTTGCTTTTTCTGTCAACTATGTGTCTGTCTCATATGCAGAACGTCTAAAATAGGTTCCAATTGAATTTGGATGATATACTGCATGGTGGTAGATATTTAATTTAATTCTAGGTTCAGTTCGCCGAACTGGTCCTAGCAATTTTCATTTAGAATGAGTTCGGCAAACTGTTATGTGAAAATTACTAACATCAGTTTGGGAAAATTAAATTCCTAGAACCGTGTGTCGAGTTTCGTCTTTTTTGTTTTGCAATGGGGTGAGGGCTGGGGAGGACTTGCCCCTCCCAAGTATAGAATTACAAATAAAATAAAATTATGTTACGATGAAATTGTTTTAGTTACAACATCCCATTAGAACCGTGCTTTGTGTGTTTAGTGTTAGCTATGTGGCGTGACTGTCGTAGCTTAATGTTGTCAGTATTTTACTTACTGATTCAATATAAGCAGATTATTTCTAATATAAGTTCCAATGCAAATGTTTTTATCCTAGAACTATTCTATTGTTTATCATTAGCACCGATTAACTTTTTGGCACCTTTCGCTCTGAGAAAGGTTTCTCGGAGTGGGGAAGTTAAATGAGCTGCTCAAATAGTAATTACGGGTATTGCTTTCACCACTGCACTCTGCAACGGCATGGAGTAGCACTTTATCAGTACAAGTCTAGGTTTTCTGTTGTTCAAAGCAGTTCTGTGTACACTGCAAAACTATCGTTCATCGTTGGTCAGGTAATCGACAGTCTCTGCATCTGTATGTGTAGCTGACGTTGTTATTCGCGAACGGCTGAAGGACGTTGAAAAAGTGGAAAACGAAAATGTAAAATTACAGTGTAAAGTGAAGAATCCCAAAAACTACTCCGTTTCGTGGTTGAAAGACGGGAAAACTTTGCAGCAAGGTGATCGGTAAGTACTGGGTTTTTTACTGAGCGGTGCTGCCAGCGATGGGCTATTTTGTTGATAGAAAAAGTACTTATTGGAAATTTAAAAAACAGTCTACTTTAATTTACCTGTTATTTTTAATATTATTATGGGTGTATGAAGCAGGCAGGAAAGCGCTTTCCAGCAAATTATTGTCTATTTAATTATCTATCCTCATCGTGAGGAATTCAAAGTCTGATTTGTCTCAAGCCATTCACTAGCCTCTGGAACGAACAGATTGAAAAATATATGTGCTTATATACTTACTTATTTACTTAGTTAATTAGCTACAACGAAGCTTTTGTTTTAGAGTTTTTTTGAAGAAAATTTATGTTATATTTATATTACTTTGTTACTCATACTTATTGCTTACTTACTTACTGATATTGTTAGACGGCAAAATGCAGACTCATCTTTTATCCGTCTCAACAGCTGTGTGGTCTGTGTGAAAATATTCTGTTCGTGAATTTCACCAATTTTTCGCGCAAAGCGCTTTATCACAGACGTTTTACGTCAGCCAGATGTAGCCGATATCCTCGTAAACACTAATATTTCTGTTGATGTCGCTGCCTGTGTCACAGTTTCGAGATGAGCAGCAAGGACGGGAAGACACAGTCGCTGCTGATACGGAATCTGACGATGAAAGATTCCGGTGTTTACACGTGCAGGATCGGTGACCGGCACACGGACGCCACGCTCATCGTAAAAGAAAGTAAACTGCTTTCGTGTTTTCTCTTACTTCAACTTAGCGACAAACCAGTTACTAATAATACATCAGCATAGATGACATAACGCAGTTTATTTCAGTTTGATTTGTTCGCTTCTAGCAATATTGACATTATGTGGTGTATGCAAGCATGTGATATTTATTTGGAAATTTAATTCGTCATTAAAAAGACAAGATCGCTAAGGAAGCTATAATGTATCACTTAAATGGGTGTAAAGTAAAGTAACAGTAATGATTGCTGTACATTAAATAGTAAACTGAATATCCATAGTCCTAGAGGAAAGCAGAATTGTTCAATGTGAAACTGGTACATGATTTATTTAGCTAATAATTATGACGATGTTGATGAATATTATCAGCAACCTCAACTGAAATGAAGGCACATGGCAGTCGCTACATGGGCAGTACTATCATTGATTTTTATTTGTATTTTTCAGTTTCTTCAGTATGTCCGTAATACTGTCTGTGATTGTGTGTTGTGATAAGGTCACACGCCTCCTGAAGTTAAAGTGGACACTGTTCCACGTGAGCTGGTGGTGAAGTGTGGACAAAATATTTGCATCGAAATCCCATACACAGGTCAGTATATTTATATCTTGAAACAAAAGTTGTAATATATATGCACACATACTGGAAACAATTACTTACTTACTTACTTTACTTACTTACTTGTTCTGCCATTTCGTCACGTCCTTTGCTGTGATTAAAATCGCAGAGTGTATATATTTATCCTGTTTCCTTGATTTGTTCAAAGGTAGAACTTTGTGGTTTTTTCTGAAGTAAACCGCTGTAAAACCCCGTGTATCCGGTGAACGATTGCTTGTGATCTAAATGTTGATGTCATGACAGGTACGCCACGCCCACAGATGAGATGGACGAAGAACGGCTGTGCGCTATTCGACGGCGGTTCTCTGGACCTGCATCAGTCGGTAGAAGTCTGCGTTCTGCACATCACTAATGTGAGACGAACGGACGCTGCTGAGTATGAGATGCAGCTAAGTAACGACAGCGGAACGGAAACTGTTCCTATCACCGTCAAAGTCATCGGCAAGTGAAACAGATTCATAAAATATTTCTATAATTTACTGTAAACCAATCTGCGCCAACGTACCCACAACCTTACTTTATTTACGGACGGCAACACTGTTATGAAACAGAATTTTGTTTATAGAATGGTTTTTAAAGACATTTATTGATTTTTATCTAACGTTCAATGTTATTTTACTAAAACACTTTTATTCAGAGACAATTATTGTATTGTAACCTCTGCGTCTATTCATTTTATCATGTGCGTTTGTCATGTGTTATTAAATGATTTACTTACTTACTTACTTATCAATTTAATTCAGTTAATTCACTAGCAGGCTCGTAGTCTATGAGATAAAAGAAATGCAAAAGTTAAATTATACTAACTAAATAGTGGGCCTACAATACAACACAATACAATAAGAGTATAATGATAAAAACTGACATAATGCAGTTTTACGAAATGACAACAGACAATTGTAAAAATGTAGGCCCTATTCATGTCTAAAGTTTCTAACGTAGGACTAATTTTTTATGTTTTAGATGTGTCATCATTATTCGGGCCTTGACAGATGATGAAACTGATCAGGTTTTTTCATTAAAAATTACTAGGAAAGATATTCGACTAAAATAGCAGCAATGTTATTTGTTATGCGTCGAGGCACCGAGTGGTAAAGGGTGCAGTTTTGAAATTGTAGGGACGCCTTTAGAACCGAAAGGACCATTGAAAATATTCGACATTTACAAAGACCGTTGCCATTTGACGTGGTCACCACCAGTGGACGACGGAGGGCTGGAGATTGAACATTACGTGGTAGAGATGCAGGACATCAGCACTGGTGTATGGACCGAAGCGGGACGGGTCCAGGACGATACGCAGTGTGGCATTCCAGACCTTCAATCAGGGCACAAGTACAAATTTCGAGTATGCTGCGATAATGCATTGGGACGAAGCGAACCGCTGATGGCTGATGGTGAAATTCTCGCCAGAGATCCTTGGGGTTTGTCTTCGCTTTTTCGCTTTTTCTGTTGTGATATAAGGCGCAGATTTTTGTGCTTTTTTAGAACGACATATTTCTCAAAAGTTCGTTACAGTCAGTCTATCATCTCTGCAGACTGCAGACTGTATTGTTATATGCGTACTTTCAAAAAAATCTATAATTGTTTCCTTGTTATTTCAGTACTTACGACGTAGGTTGCTTGGCTGAGCTCTGCTCATTGTTATGAAGGATATCTGCTTCTTAAGGTTTTTTACGCTTTAGCCTAGCTAGATATTATGGCGGATATCTCGTGAACTTGAAATGATCTTCGGATTGTCTTCCTGCAGACTGGTCTAGAGAGATCGCAGTTGTGTTCTAGTTTATGGACTGCAGGCTATTTGATTTGATTGTAAATCCCGAGATTTGTACCATGTTTTCATTGACTAGTATGTTGACTGTGTTCGGTGGCAGATCCACCGAGTAAACCAGGCCGACCAGAGATTGTTGACTACGACAAAGACTACGTCGCGATCCACTGGTCTCCTTCACAACACGACGGCGGAAGTCCGATTCAGAAATATCTTGTCGAGAAGCGAGAAGTGTCAGAACAATCGTGGCACACGGTATCAACAACAGCTCAATTTTCTTTCTGTCGATGTTCACTTCAGTCAGTTTATTACTTCACATATTCACTTATATAATACATCTGTGACCTGGTTTTAGATTTCTCGTTATTGTATTTGTTGTAATGTTATTGTTTAATAATGATACAGTGTGATTTAAAATGTGGAAAAACTGGAAAATTGTATACAGGCCGGAATGGTGCCACCACAAGAGCGGTATGCAGTCATCCCATATCTGACAGTCGACAAAGTCTACGAGTTCCGTGTTGTCGGAGTCAATGTAGCAGGTCACGGCGAGCCTTCAGACATCAGTCCACCAGTCTGCATCAAACCAACCAGAGGTTATACTGCTCTTTGCGTCTCTTTCTTATAGCTGTTTACACATAGTGCAGATTGGACATTATGGTACATATTTTATTTAGCGAAATTTTATTTTTAAGTTGTAGCTGTTTAAAAAACACAACATACACCATGGCATATCATAAATGTTAATGCTCGTCCTACAACTTGTACTAATCACATAAGTGAATGACGTACCTGCGTGTGTTCCAGTGCCGCCATGCATCGACCACAGCAGTTTCAGAGAAGAATTGAAGCTGAAATGTGGACGAGACTTCAGCATTGAAGTGCGCTTTACTGGCATTCCGACGCCGACAGCTGCGTGGACCAGACTTGACGGCAAGGTGCTTTAGTCCATCCATAGACAACTAGACTAGCGACTGGATGACTGCAGATTATTACGTAGAACTTGAACTAGAAGCGTTTAGTGACGATGAAACGTTGCAAAAAATGTGGCATGAAATAAACGTTTAACTCTTTTATTGCTCAATTATGACGCATACTAAAGGCCGGTACGCACGGCGTGTACAAAAGGGGCCGAACGTACGTGAGTGTTACTGTTATTGCACACCTATGTACGCCCGTACACACCCCTAATGTACGTACGGACCCGACGTACGGGTAGTGTGTACCGACCTTAACATCATACTTCTGCAACGAGATCGTTATAGGGCCTATGTACATGTTTTTTCATGCCTTATTAATTCACTACTGCAATGACTGCAGTGTTGTATGGACCTGATGTTGAGAGAGCATCGTTGTACATGTTAAACGGATGTTTGTTGAATGTGAAATACTTATCTTGTAGTCCTGTGAAATGTGACATTACTGGCGGTGACGTTTTCCGATGAAACTGTATCCTGGTAAAATGAGTTATTGTTGGTATTTGTTGTTTTATGACGTGAACAGCCTGTATTGAAGGGTGGAATGGCTGTCGTTTAAGGGTTGTCTACACGGAGGAGTGTTTTGTATATATGCAGCAGCTCAGTGGCAGTATGGAAGTGTCAGTGTTACCGAACGCGACGCAGCTGATGTGTGGCAATACACAGAGAAGTGACACGGCCGTCTACCGTCTGACTGTCAGTAACCACTACGGCACGGAGACGGCTGATGTCAGTGTAACCGTCATTGGTCAGTTGACAGCAACCATATCAACCACAACTTACTACTATAAGAACACTTAAATAACTGACTGTGGCCCGCTAAAGTTAATGCTCGGTGTAGCTACACTTGTATCACCTTACGCATTATTGTTAAGCTAAGCCCTCCACTTAGTGGGAAGGAGGCTTTAACTGCTGACGACGTCCATTTATTTTTCTCTCTGTCTGTTTGTCTGTCGCCATACTCGCAATCATCTACCCTGTTTCGCTGCGCACAACACTTGCTGAGCCAAACAGCCGTTGGCGACAAGACGTGTGCGGGCTGCGGACGTGTCCATCGTGGACGATGATCCGCAGGCTTGCAACCTTCTACTGCTGGAAGCGGGAGTTTATCTCATCGACCCAGCGGGACGATATACTTCGTTTACAGCCAAGAACAACAACGGTCGTGCAACAGTGCATAATGCTGCGTTGTAGCGTTATGTAGTGCAATGCCATTTTAGCGTTACTGATGTTATGATGCGGTACATTGAGAAACCGGCAGTCGATAGGTTGACTAGATTGTAAAAATGTTATTCGTAGTTTAACCAAATGGGTGAGATTTGAAACGCTGTTTAAGCGCGACGTATAATGAAGAGTCTTTGTTTTGAGGGTAAACTGTTCTTCATGGCGTGCAGGTGTTCCAGCAAGTCCAGCTGGTCCACTCGAGGTATCTGACGTCAGAAAGAACAGCGCTGTGCTTCACTGGCAGCCGCCGACTGACGACGGTGGTCGCCCTCTGGTGTACGCGATCGGAATCATTATATCACTGCTATCAATATGTAGTACATTCACTGTATCAGGGGTATTCAAATGAAGACGGCGTTGAAAGATCGTAGAATTATTTGTACTAAACCATTACTATTAATATGTTCTTACTACACTGCGTCCTCAAAAACATCACATCTTCTGTCAGCTGTAACTATAAGTTTATCTTTGCCAGCACCAATTCATTAAATGTGGAAAGTAGAAAGTATAAAGTCAAATATCAAACCACTGCAGTGATTTCGAAACTCGTCGCAAAAAGTGAAATTTCGGTTGCAGAAACTACGTCATCGAGAAGCGGACTGCGTCGTACAAGCAGTGGGAGAGAGCGTCCGGCTGTGTGTCGAGTGACGTCACGCAGTTCAGGGTGTCGAGGCTTGACGAAGGACAAACCTATCTGTTTCAAGTGTTTGCCGAGAACGATCAAGGTTGCGGCCCAGCTCTGGCGACACAGTTCGAAACCTTGGCTAAAGATCCGTTCGGTAAGACATCTCTGTTTCTTGCCTTTCGTCTTTCTTTGATACTCTATATACAAGTTGACCTGATCTTGCCGACGGCTGTTCGGCTCGCCATCGACATACGTTGGCTTCGACAACTAGTAAATGCGTATAACTTTACTTAGCTATCGGTTAGAGCAAGTGATACTCATTCTGAAGTCACGGTAATAAATAACTTTTAATGAAAATCATCATTGATCATCTTCTATATGGTTATCTGTTACAAAAAAA
>Ga0056129_1000480_pt1 | contig 10602 bp, 3 predicted proteins | sample WorMetLIZISLAND1_FD_71118 | JGI IMG/M metagenome (GOLD analysis project Ga0056129, IMG submission 71118) | Marine gutless worms symbiont microbial communities from Max Planck institute for Marine Microbiology, Germany - Olavius loisae LIZARD... ...
GTGTTTTGCGCCAGCATGTTTGGACTTGGAGCTCTGAAGCGTGGCTTTCGAAGCATGGCTAGTCTTATACTTGTAAGGAATGTTGTTGGCAAACTTCAACCGAAAAAAACACTTGCGGCATCGCGCGGTTTCCTTGCGGCAGCACGGCTTTCTTGTTTTTCTTTTGGTTTGACATAAAAAAATTCACTTACAGACGTCTGTACCAAGAACGATTTTCACACGTTTGTCCCAAGTCACCATGTATGACCTTTCAAGTAATTTTCACTGCGTGGGTGGTAACAAGTGGCTTAGATGTCACAATTCGTGCTCTGATATTTAGTATTTTAAATGGCATTATTTTTTCTCATCATGTCCTGAAAGTACCAGGTTTATTTACTGCATGTATGTATATTGCACAACCAATACAAAACTGCACATACAAGGTGCGCCAAAAAACGAACCCCTAGGAAAAATTCGATGTCTCTGGAATTGTAGCAAATATATTTACCAAATTTACAGAGTACAGATGAGGATTCGGTCCACATATCCTGCAAATTTTGTTAAACTGACTCATGTGGTTCAAAAGAGACAATAGTTTAAAATTTAAAGTTCACTTTTTCAAGTGAACATACAGTCACGTCCTCAATATTCAGCAATAATGAATCAAACTTTGCACAACTTTTTCGTCAACACATGTTTCAGTAATGAATGTCAGGTGTCCTATCTGGCGGCTTAAATACCAACGAGGTTATTTTTAAGTCAGAATCGCAGCAAATTACTTGTTCACTTTGAAAAATGTACATTTAAGTTCAAATAGCTATAATTTTTGAATGCAACAAAAATATTGCGATGAACTTTGCAGAATATGTGGTCTGAATCCTCCTCTGTAAGCACTGTAAATTTGGCGAAAAAATTTACTACAATTCCACAGATATCGAATTTTTCCTAGGGGTTCCTTTTTTGGCGCACCCTGTAGATTAGAATCAATCAACCTACAATGCAAACTTCAGATTTCAATACAACCATAACAGAACTAACTGTAATTGGCTTGTGATGTTCTTATGAAATACTGTAGTTTAACGGTGTATAGAGTGTATTTGCTGCGATACTAATCACATTAACTATGTGCACAGAGTTTTGTCATCTGTCGAATGTAGTCGGCCTGCTGTTGCCATAGATCGGCAGTACCCGTATCCCGTTGGCTCAGCATGTTGTAATAATGCATGCTGTGCATATGGGCATCGTATGCTCCAAGGCAGTAACTGGAATATGAAACTGATGCAAGAACGGACTGCGTCATAACGTTAGGCATACAGTACGGACTGTAGCCGCCGTAATGGTCAAAAGCATACGAAGGACTATACTGCTGGTTAGAGCACCAATCATGCAGTGGATCATAATATGTTTTGTGTTTAACATTTTGACATCGTGAACATTTCCAATGTCGTGACCGTGGCCGACTTTCTGGGTCACTTGCTCCGGCAACAGAAGCAGTGCTATACTGATGACCTTTCTTTGATCTGTGGTGTCTTTCTTTCGTAATCCGCTCGTCGTCCATTTCTCCGCACGCGTCTCCCGTGACTACGCCATGCTTTGCTCTCGAAACACGATGCCGTTCTTGAGATGAAGCAACGTCTTTGTGATACTTCCGGTTTACCATTGTTTCCGAACTGTCTTTCACCTTCTTGCTACGTGGTTTCCCGCCATCAGCCATAGATGCCGCATGTGTCGATAAATCCGACTTTCTGGCGGAGTGTGTAGCTTTCGAGTGAGTTACGGCACACATGTCCGACATGGCGGTACTGCCACCAACGGACGGTAACTCAACAGAACTGTTCACTGACCCAGCACCAATGCCGAGTGACTTCTGAGGACCTTCGTGTGAAGTCTGAACACTTGAGTTTGGATAACACATGGGCGATTTGTTGCCAAATGTTGCGTTTCCCGCTGATGGATCTGCTGAAGTGTCCGATGCTGGATGGAAATACAAAACGGTAGGCACTTCATCCGACTGTGATGTCTTCAACTGCTGGGTACCATTAGTCTCCGTTTTGCCGCTTGCTACATCTGTGCAGTTAACCGACTCCAGATTAGAAGTCAACTTCGTATTTGTTTCAACAGAACCGGCTGTAATATCCACATTTAACAAAACGTCATCATCACGTTTCACAGCAGACTGGTTCGTCAACTGTTCATTATTGCTATTTTCAGTGCTGACAGAATGCGTCTTGCTTTCAGTCATCTCTAACGCAGACTGGATCCATGTCTTACCGACTGAATTTGGCTTCACCCGTTCCGACCACTGTGAATGTCTCGGTTTACCAGTCGGTGCCTGTACAATACCGTCCGCACGTCTCAGCTTCAACTCGCTGACACGTGCTATGACCTCGGCAGACAGCGGGACTCCACTGAACTGAAGACTTAACATCTGTGATCGGCTTAAAAATGGTGGAGATGAAGAGTTCGTATAGCCCTCGGACTCTGTACCAAACCTCCTAGCATTACTGAGATCAATAGCGATACTGTTAGTCTGGCTACTTACCGTAGATACTGTCGTAGTGTTCGTCCCGGTAGAAACTGGAGTTAGATCAGACACTTTCCTGTCACTGTCGGCAGTGGTTCGTTTCTCGGATGTGATATTGCTATCAGACGCTAACAATCCATCAACAAGTGCCGAGCAGCGTGGCATCTGCCTCCTGAACTGATCGTCCGACTGTTTCAGCCATTTCAAAACGACAGGCCACAGTGCTTCTTGGTGATCGTGCACGGAATCGATTCGACCACAACAACCGTGGCGGATTATTTCCTGTCTGGTACTATCTTCAGTCGTATTTTCCTTACAATAATCGGCATGATCTGCGACCAGTGTATCGAAACTGCAGTCTACATCATGATGAACCGTTAACATTCTTTTCGGCCACAAAGCCGAACCCAATTCAACAATGTCAACAGTTTCAGAATCTTCCCACGACAGACTATTTTCCTGATTGGAATTTGAAGCTTGTGGCGAGCTAACAGAGATGTCTTTAGGGCTGTCAGTATCTTCCGGTAGCAGCCGTTCACCGTAAGCTGCCACTGCGTCTGTCGGGGACGCCTCTGGACTCGTACTGTCTGCGTTGCTTTTCAGCTGACAAGCAACTAAATCTGAGTTATCTGACATTTCGAAGACACGAATATCTGAGTTTGTATGGGACGGATTCACTGCCGATATTTCTCCGTCAAATAGCTCGTTTGTGTGCCCATGGTTGAGTGACACAGCATCATCTTGCTGACTATTGCTGCCGACACTGTCGTGTGATAACACACTGTCATTCTCCAGACCGACAGTTGTGAATTCTCGAGCAAGACCCACAGGAACGGGCACTGCAAAAACAACACACAAAAACACTAATTAAAATTAACTGCCGTTGGTTGAGTAAGATATAACGTCCCACTCGACGCAGTTTAGGTCTTTTCGGGGACGGTATTTTTACAGGTCTGATGACCCAACCAACAGTGTCGAAGCACTGGAGGAGGGTGGTTAGTCATCCAGACAGGCCTCAGTCTAACCAGGCTCACCTCACCGTGTTACAATAATACAACATGCATGCAGATATAATACAAGACAATGGAAACATAAGCAAATAAAATAATCTAACACACACAAAGAAATCTATCTACGCACAGTGAGTGAGTCCAGTGAGATGAAGCCAAATCTGGTAGACCAAACCTGTGATTGTGATTGTGCAACTATAGAAAGCTACATAAAACTACTGCTAGAGAACAGTTCTGGCAATATTCCTTCTATGTAGTTAAGTGTTAACATTTTTTTGCTCAGCATATTTCTTCGGGTAACACCGTAGCAGTGGAATAACTCCCAATTGCTGCAACCAGTCTTTCATATATGGCTTTGCCAGAAAGTTTGGGCAATTGACATACAGCACATTACTTGTTTTAGTTTCTCTTAAGTTACACGCAAGAGAAACGACAATGTTAACAACAGCAAACACCACATCAACATATTCACAAATGACGTCATTAATAGGTCAAATTCGGACAAACAGTAGCGTAATTTTGGCCGTTAGATGAACGTTGTCCCAACGTTATGCTAACACGTGCCTACGTTGACACAAATTTGCCAAGTACTTTTCAATATTTAATGGTGTTAAAATTGAAATCACGCACAGTATTGCACCCGTTAATCTTCACTACTTCATTAGTGTCACGTGGCGTGTCCAAATGTTTGTCCAGTGTGCTAACTAGGTTAAACCTATTTTAGAAGCATCACTGCAATGGCAAATAGCGCTATAATGGCAGCGGCAGCAGCTAGGTGACAACGGCAAACAGCTAACCAGGCAGCGGACTGATACACATGTGACAGACATCAGCAAACTGCTCAAGTGTCTGCTTCTCGCCGTCACCACAGACAAACGTCACGGCCGCTCCGTAGGTTCCTGTCATAAAACAACCGACAGCCTGAAAACTAACAATAATCCACTGAACCCGTTGACGCCCACTGTTACCATGTGGGTACGGCAATAAAGCATCCTGTGCCAGCCAGACCGGGTTAAGCCGTCATTAGTAATTATTGACATCTGGGCACTCTGACGCTCAGCCCTGCACGTCAGAGTGCCCAGATGTCAAAAATTACAAATGACGGCTTAACCCGGTCTGGCACTTTTTGCTTTATAGCTGTACCCATATAGCAATAGTGGATGTCAAAGGGTTATGATAGCTGTTTGTTATTAAACGAAATGAAATGTTCCACACAAATCAATTTGACCAGTGATGCACATTTCCCTCACCACTCTCCTATCATTCCTCCTCATCCCAACCCTCAAAACACTTCCTCTTTACCCCCCAAATGAGTCCTCTTTACCCCCGAATGAGTTACTACACAGAAGTAATACATACCTACTTTCAAACTGTCAATAACATACATACATGTAGTTTGAGGGGAGCCATCCAAGAGAAAGAGATGTAACCACATCATTTTAATCAGTTGCACTTGCTATCATCATTTTTTGGTGGACAAAAACACTGTGAAATTAAACTAAACTAATAAGGGTGGATTGTAAGAACAACAGTCGACAGTTGAGTCCACTTACTAACAGCTAGTTTAATTTCACTCAGTGTGAAAATCACTGCAAGAACACAAAACCCACCCTCAAGTCAAGTCCACTGAGATGTTACGTGGCGAAATCAACCACTTTAACCCTTTGACGCTCAACTGTTGTCATATGGGTACAGCTATAAAGCATTCTGTGCCAGACCGGGTTAAGCCATCATTTGTAATTTTTGACATCCGGGCACTCTGACCCTCAGCCCTGATCGTCAGAGTGCCCAGATGTCAAAAATTACAAATGAAGGCTTAACCCAGTCTGGCACAGGATGCTTCATAGCTACTCATATGGCAACAGTGGGCATCAAAGGGTCAAATCTTCAATAAGTCGAGTAGCACTCGACTGACTGGAGATCTGAGCGACGTCCTTGCAATCTGCCCTAACACAAAGACAACAAAGAAATCTCAATCAAGTTCAACAACTGATGTCAGTAATCCTCACCGAATCTGCCGGCTCGGCCGATGCGATGAAGGTATGTCTCGTGATCGTGAGGTAGATCAAGGTTCACTATCAGGTTCACATTCTCCGCATCAATACCACGAGCTGTCTGCAACACGCACAGCGGAACACTATCATCAGGGTGGCCACAGTTTTGGAGGCAAACAATTCAAGGACTTTGACTAACTTTTCCAGACATATTCTGGCAAAGTTTTCCAAGTTATTTTAACGACCGAGATTTCAGAGAGCAATTGTTCCACTTTTTTACTGGAAATTAAACAAAAAAAACATGACCAACTTCTACAAGGCACTGCAAATTACATAAGTAACAGTAATAAGTGAAATGAATTTGCCTAGTGAGTTATGGACTTAGGTGTTGACTGCGGAATTTGTACGTGCTAACAATGATTATGAAGCACTCAGATTCAAAGACTTTCAAGGGCCTTTTACATCAAATTCCACAACTTTAAAGGCTCTACTGTGTTTTCAAGGATTTTCCAGGTCCTGGAAAAAAGACTAAGTTTTTCAAGGACTTCTGAAGGCCGTGTATCCACCCGGTATCATCCCATGGGGATGGCGCTCAAGTCTTGCCTATGGCGGCATCAGACTGCAAACTGATGGATAGATGTAATGAAAGAGTACATAACAATCTGTTAAGAAAATAAAGTAAAATAAAGCAAAGATTTATACAGTGTGGTATTGCCTAGCAACCTCTAATGTGCTGCTAACCCTGTGATTCAACCCCAAACACCCAAAGTAAATACAGCCATAGTGACTACCATACCACATCATCTAATACTGATTTCTCTAGTAGGCACAATGTGTACGCTCAAATTAACAACAAGAAAAAAATGCCTCGGGAATTTCAAGCCCTAAGAATACAGTCCAAGAAATAAGTAACAGCACTTCTAACCAGATCAGTAGATATAAAAACGCGGCACTGAAACTTCTTGAGTTTTGACATTGCCGACAACCGATCCATCTGGTCCTGGGCTCCGTTGATGAACGCCGACGGCCAGCCACAAGCATTCAGTCGGCTGTTTAAACTCTCGGCCCTGACAAACAACGACGTCATATTTAATATAGGCAATAGTCTAATATACACTGCGTTCCAAAATTAGTGAGCCCCATGCATCACTGTGAGGTAGTTCTGGCATTTCGTTAGCGACTTAAACAAAAGAAAAATTATCTTTGAATATACTCATAGGTTGAATGATAAACTAATTCGAAATGAAATTAATCAAAAAAAAACTTCCTTTTATTGATTATTGTTCACGTTTCGGATTCGACTGAAGCCTTCATCGGAACGGTCTGTCTAATCGCCGAGGGGTCTTACCAACTCTCCCACATCTACGACAGCCTGTTCGCCCAGAAACTGAGTGGTGAATGGCGATTAGACAGACCGTTCCGACGAAGGCTTCAGTCGAAGCCAAAACGTCGACAACAATAATCAATAAAGGTTGTTTTTTGATTAATTTCATTTTGAATTAAGAGAAAAATTAAAAAATTAATTGACTGATACCGACAAAATTAAGCATAACTATACTGTGTGTGGACGAAAACTGTACTCCTCTCAAGGAGCTGGAACTCAAGGACAAGGACCTGAGTTTCGAGGATAAAGATAAAAAGTTAGAAAGTTGGAGTTGAACCACGAAGTGACTGAGAATACTTTGTAAATGTATGGAGTCAGTTTTACACAACAATATTTTATTACTAGTGCAGCGAAAAATGTATAATGGTTCTGTTGAAAAACACTGATGATTCTGTTTGGTCCGTTTGTCCAGAGTCACACAGTGCTAGTGTTACTGATACATTCTATCATCACCAGTTCACTTAGTAGCTTGCTGAGCATGCAACCACTATCTAGTCACATAACCAAACCAGAGGCATTGAAAATGTGCTCTATTGGTGAAGCTATTCGAGGACTTTGACATTTAAAGAGAAAATAATATCATGAAGTACTTGAAACAAGCCATTCTATACTGTAACAGCATGCATCCTGGTTTGTGGCATCATGGTGAAAGAAAATTTTACACAATGGTGGCATCAAGCGAGTTCTTGCTATTTTAACATTATGTATGTATTTCACGCGATTACTTAACAGACAAAAGCAGTCCTCGAATTTTTTTCTGAGGGCTTGACGTTCGAGGACAAGGACTTGTAAACTAGTCTTTGAGGATTCTCGAGAACAAACACTTTCCTTGAGAACAACTGCAGATTCTTAACGGCATTCACGTTGGTACACGCTGGAAAATACTGGACAGAAGACAAATTGAAAAATGCAGACAATACAAAAACTAAGGACAACCCAAAAAAGCAAACAACACAAAACATGGCAAAACAAAAACTAGCCTGGTTTAGTCGCCTCAAACAATACTCGTCCAGGAAACGAGGTGGGCTTATTCTACAGCGCTCCCGAGCCCACGCGGGGCCAACAACACTGGGTGACTGACCTCAGATGGTAGTTTGAGAAGACAAGAGACTGATCAAAGTCGACAGAGGACAGTAAGTCCGTCAGTGCAGCACATTTCAACTCAAACATCTTCTGAGGCAGCGGCCGGTATGGCAGTTGTTTGTAATACTGGCGTACTCCTGTCAATAGCATACAACATCTATACGATACGATACGATAGAAGAGTTTAACATAGACTCGAAAGCTGGGTGTACAGCTTAATCTAGCACACGTAGCCAGAAACTAAAACAAACAAAGCCAGTGCCCCTTTAATCTATCATGCAACTAAATAACCTGTCTGGCAACGTATGACATTTGAGGGGAAGGGAAACAGTTTATGCATTATAAGCATCATCGTATAGCAAATAAGTGATGATGGACAAAATCACAACTTTTCATGATTAAATTCTTTACACTAATAACGCATAAACCATCGACATAAATGTCAGATATATATTCAGACAGTATATATATCTACAAATTAAGTTGCCATGTAAAAAACGTTTCACTTCCCATTTAAGTGCCAGTTGGCATCAAAATAAGCTGCTCACAGACTGGTGCTGACAGCAAAATGTGACACACTGCACTGAAGCTCCAATCAATAAGAATTGGGAAGTCATCCAATTAATTAATTATTCTTTGCTCATCAAAGACGTTCACTTACTTCTGTGCATTTTTGAAACCTTTATACACATTTTAAAATACTTGTGGCAGTTTCTCAGCTGTTTTAAATGAATACACAATGACGATGATCCATCATTTATGAACAATTTAGAGCTAGGATAACGACCCATCTTTCTGCTGCTAACGCATGCTATAAGTTGGGGTTGAAGTAGAGTTTAATGCCACAGCTGACACAATCTAGGTCATTTTGCAGGCGGTCTTCACAGCCAATCACTTGACTGATACTGACAAGCAAAACACTACAGGAAAATACACAAACTAGATACAACTCAGAACAAGCAAACAACGCAAAATACAGCAAAACAAAACTATCCTGGTTCAGTCGCCTCATACGACAGTCGGCCAGGAAACTAGATGGGCTTATTTTACAACGTTCCCTAGCCCACATGGGCTTCGTTTTAATAGAATTAGGAGCTGGTGTGTGTGGTGGACACACAGAGAGACATCTGTAGTGGGTCTCCTATAGAGGAAGGGCCTCATTAAACCGCCTGGTTTTGTCGAAAATATCATGGTCATGCCTGAACTAGTGTAAGTAAGTAAGTAAGTAAAACGTAGATTTATACAGCGCATAGTCGCCTAAGCCCTAATGCGCTGTATGCACTAGTACTCTGAGAGAAAGAATGTCTTAAAAGAATGGCCAAAGCTAGTAGTGTTGTGGCTAGTGTCACGCAACACTCTAGGCAAAAGAGTTCCATAGTCTCGGACCGAGTACAGAGAACGCTCGAAGGCGACATGAGTTCAGACGGTACGACGGCACGACGAGCTGATGACCAGGAGTGGAGCGTAGATGACGTCTCTATGCCATCTCGGAGACTGGAACACAGTCGGCAGCTAGATGCCGTGACGCGGTACCGATGAGGCAGCGACGAGTCAGGATGATGACTTTGTACTGGACGCGCTCAGGCACGTCAAGCCAATGGAGATTGTCATGCATCAGCTGCTATGACTATGGTCGGTTTGTTTTCTATGCTGTGTCCAGGAAGCGGACATCGGCGATGTATCACATGCGAGCCTAAGTCTAAGAACAAACTTGAAAAATAACTGTAGTTACATACACCATTCACTGCCCTCTCTGGACATCAAACATATGATTGGGACTTTCTCAAAAGTACTAGAACATGGTAAGATATACTCTGATACCATTGTATGTATGTATGTATGTTTAGTTCATTATAGCCAAATCGGCTAAATAGCACAAACATACAACTGAAGAAAAACAACACAAAAAAGCTATGCACAGGTATAGTCACAAATTAGACAATGGGTTTGAAGCTGTGTCGCCAATTTCAGCACCAGACAAACGGCGTGAACACACTTAACACTGCTCCAAAATCACATCTAAAAAATATTGGGATATACTCAGAAACGAGAATTTCATCGCAAACACAAATAACATGCAGCGTAAAATATCTACCAAGAAGTGACGGGTCTTTTGCATTCAGCCGAACGAATACCGGACTTCGCATGTAACTAGTGATGTGCTGAGCGAGTGATTCGGGATATGTGGCCGACAATGTAATCATCTGTTTGTTTGCTGGTAAAGTGGAATATATCCAACTACAACACCATAACCATTGATAACCTAATATATGTAGATCTATTCAATGCCAGTGCCATAGGCGAGTTTCCTACATAACTGACTGCAATGCACTGACATCGATAAGAAGCTCACACAAAATGACATACAACTTGTTGATAAACCTCAACAAACATAGGCTATAAATCACATAAGTTTACACATGTTTGCATAGACATACAATATGATAGAGGGAGTTTAGAATATACTAAAGAGATGGCAGTGTGATCAGCTCAGCAAAAGATCTATTCGATAAAAGACTGTAGTAGAGAGAGTTACAGTAGTCAAGTTTAGAGTGGACAATAGAGGCAGCGATGGTACTGGCTGTTTTAGAATCAAGGTAAGGACGGATACAGCGGAGCTCACGAATA
>Ga0056129_1000482_pt1 | contig 10584 bp, 5 predicted proteins | sample WorMetLIZISLAND1_FD_71118 | JGI IMG/M metagenome (GOLD analysis project Ga0056129, IMG submission 71118) | Marine gutless worms symbiont microbial communities from Max Planck institute for Marine Microbiology, Germany - Olavius loisae LIZARD... ...
GTCAGAACATTATGCCATATATCAACGCAAAAACCGAGCATCATTTAAAGTATCTTTTGTGCATCATCTTAACTGAAACAAAACTGCAGCTGGTATCTTCCTTTGTCTAGCTTTTGACTAAATTGACACAGTTGCTCACAGTATATTGTTTCATACCGGTAAATTATTATTATTTGTCTATGGTGTACAAAGATTAGATTATGAATGGTTTAGAAATTATATCAGTAACAGGAATCAACTCAGTTATAAACTAAAAGAAAGGCACTCAATAGATACCGTAATATATCCAAGACAACTAGCCCCCTATAACTACCCCCCCCCAAATAGGGGTGGGAGACGGCTGGTTGTTGGTTGTCAGCCAACGTGACAAATATTGTAAAACTCGGCCAAACAGATGGAATATAGACAGTGCATGTGTGAATACTTTTCGGCTGCGGGGCATATTCGTTTCGTTTGCATATATGTTTCAAAATTTGGGTTCTTGGCCATGCCCCTTCAGTGGGGAAGGGTCAAACCCAAAATTTATTGACTACTCAGGGTAGGTCACCTTAACAAATTTAGTAGCTCTAGCTACAACGGCTGGATCTGTGTCAGTTTAATGTGCATCAAAAAGGTCCATGTATGTCGATACCTCGTTGTATTTATTGATGATCAACTTAATTGTTGTCTGCCAAGCTCCATGACGACAACATCACTCAGCCGACCTTCGGAAGGATCTCCATTGGCTACCTGTGCATGGCAGAGTCGACTACAAGATTGCCGTCCTCTGTAACTGCAACAACCTTCGTATCTTACTGGTCTACTCTCACTGTGCCTGTCATACAGACAGTCGCGTGTCCTGAGGTCATCTACATCAGACCTACTGTCAACACAGTCTTCATCGACAAACATTGCAGCCTCATAAGTTTTCTTACTTACTTACTTAAACTCACCTGGCACGCTCTAAACTCACCTGGCACGCTCTAAACTCACCTGGCACGCTCTAAACTCACCTGGCACGCTGTAAACTCACCTGGCACGCTGTAAACTCATCTGGCATGCCGTAAACTCACCTGGCACGCTCTAAACTCATCTGGCACGCTGTAAACTCACCTGGCACGCTGTAAACTCATCTGGCATGCCGTAAACTCACCTGGCACGCTCTAAACTCACCTGGCACGCTGTAAACTCATCTGGCATGCCGTAAACTCACCTGTTGCGCAGTAACTGGTCGATGACGTCGAGGTATGGTGCTGTGCGGTTCCTGGCCGAGGACTGCGTCAGTGATGACGTCAGCACCACGCACGTGACCTGTGTCGGCACCGAACTGATGCCAGTGACCTGGCCTGACACAAACACAATCAACAGCTCATAAACCAACGCAGTCAATTTGTAAACATAGCAGTTAACAGATATTAGATAATAACAAGTAATAAATAAATAACAAAGTAATTGAGAAAGTAAGTAAGTAAGGAAGTGTTGCACAAAAAAGCGACTATTTACTCCATTTTCTGTAAATAAACTCCGCCAGGCAACAAAATGAATGTGAAAACTGTAGTTGATGACAACATTCAATAAAACAAAGACTAAAACACATGACGTTACCCAGAATGTCTTCATTTGGCTCACGATAGTGAAACCGACGAACTGTTTGCGCATTCACGTTAACTTCGCTGTCAACTGACGGACAAATGATCTACAGAGAAACAAACAAACATACAACATAGAGTTTTCACCAGATGTCATGTCACAATGAGAGGACGATGCACACAATTGAAGATAATAATTGTACTAAAAAACACAGGAGCAGGTAGAACTGGATGATCTAGTTATCGACAGCTGTAAATGACAATCTGGCCAGAACTGCTGCACTGCATCGTGGGATGTCTTAGACGTAGTTGCTGCAGACTGCAGTAAGTAATATCGGAAGCCGTCTTTATCACAGGCAAAACAAAAGTGACATTTGTGCATTTCACAGTTCATCTTGCATATCTAAACCCACATATTTCATGGGTTCAACCTGGCAACTCTGCCATGCAAACTCACAGCACGACCCATGTCATGCAAGACATTTCAACACAATGATTCGCTCACCTGCCTGCCTCCTAGTTACTACAGCACCTTCTTCTTTCCACTCATGTTATCGTCCTTCTGGTCTGGCACGGACTGGCACACTGTGGTTGGATCTTTCTACACATCTTCTCAACAAGAGACTAGCAACTCTCTGATCCACCCAAGACAGTACCACCACCGTGGAATGAATGGCAAAACACCACTATTCTTCAGACTCTAGACACAGCATATCAAAGGAGGCCGCTGCTTTGATCCACAACGATAACTTAATGTTTCTTAATATTACCTTGCACACAAAGCTCTAACTTAGCTTACTTTTTCCATAGCCACCGTAAACCCTGAAAAGTCCCCATCTTTAGATACTTCTAATGCCACGATGCAGAAGGCAGGCTACATTGGCTGACAAACGGCAACGGACTATTTCAAGTTCGGTTGGTACCTGTGCCGCGGTGAGGTCTGGGTTAGCTTCACAGCACAAGCCATCAGGAAACAGTGCCTTAGTCTCGATCATCGCAGCCCGGTAGTCAGCTGAGCCTGGACCAACAGCCAATCACAGCGCAGTACACAGAATGAAGACAAGACACGGTCAAAGTAAGTAAGTAAAGCGTAAATTTATATAGCACAGTATCGCCTAATGAACTCTAACGCACTGCTCTAATGTAATATTAGTAATCTAATGTAATGTTGATATTGTCAATTATTGCCATACAGAATCTAACTGTAAATTACCTGGCACTGTCAACGGACTAGTAAATTTAGAAATAATTATCGTTCATGTGACAATCTTTATTGTAAATTGCTGCGTATTTGATGCTCTGTATACCACATTGTCATTGTCACAAATTGTGGACTATTTCGAAATAATTTAGTTAAGTTAGTTAAGGTTTTTGTTTTGTTTTCTTATGCTACCATTTTTATCGGTGAATAAAGATGAATATATAGCTGTGGTTAACTGTAACTGTAACCCATAATGTAAGTGAAGTCTATCCAAACAAACTAATCTCAATGACCTATTAACCACAATGTAACATAATGTAAATGAGACAATTATAGAGCGTCGTAAGCAGTGGAAAGCTACTACAAAGGCGCTTTACAGAGTCAGTAGGCTGCTGTTCCGTGCTCTAGAATGATAGTGAAAATAGGTCGGTCTTGAGATATTTTCTAAAGGTGCCAGAAGATGTGCTGTCGGTGACGAATTGAGGAAGACTGTTCCATGCACGAGGTCCCATGACAATACAGTCCATACCCTATTGAACACCAATGACTTACTAATTCGGATACAAATACAATCATGTGAATGTTCATCTCATCACAGAACTTTTAGATGCAGTAATTCTCTGACATACAGTGAACGTGGTTGGCAATTCGTTCACTGCCGAATGCTGATTGCCACATTATGTCATTGTGTGGGTCGGCCGGTTGAATCATATCTTTCAGCTTCTTAACAGCGTTTTCTCTGAGCACAGCCGCAACATAGCATGGACCGCTGTCTGCCGCAATGCAGCACTGAAACCAACACAAAACATAAAGAAATTCTAAACAAATTGATTCACTCGCAAGGAAGGACAACGAACCATGAACCGTGAGGAGGGCAGCTACCAACTCAGTCACGCGTACGACTGTTTTCTTGTCACATCTATTACTTACTGTGCCAAAAACTGGATGAAGAGATGATGTTTTCGTTCTTCTGATGAAGACTTCCGGTGGAAGTCGAAACGTCAAGGTATAAAATATTTTAGTTGTAATTGATGAATTTCAATCTGTATAAAGAAATTCTGTTGCAAAACACGAGTAACATCTCACATTACACAGATCAGTATAGTAGCAGGGAGCATCAAGGCATAGTCGCACTGTAACAACACAGACTTCAGCATTGATATATGTCAAGTTTCCTTCACTGGTTGTGTTCCTCAATGGTGACAGCTATCAAAGACCACCAGCTCGACGGGTTCACTCTTCTGATAGATTGACAACTGATATTTGCATTACCATGTACTGATAATGTTGTTGTTGATATTGGCCAGTGAAATATTCAATCATTCATACTCTCCACAGATCTTGTGAAGGATTCAAATCTTAAAAACTTCAAGATGGATCGGACACACAATGTCAATACGTTAACACAGGCGTGACATACACAGAAATGTTATTTTAGCCATCAAAAGTGTTTAACTTAAGACTTAAAAAACAGGTCAACGGCATGTCATAGAAACACAGTCTCCTCCACTATATTCAGCATAGGTCGACATTTACTGACCCTAAATTATTCAAAGAAAACAGACTAGTCTACAAACTAGCTGTGCCAGAGTATTTGCATTCATGATAAAGTTGTAACAGACAAACGAAAAGACGGACAGAAAACCAACTCAGCACTTTTGAATACACAGTGGACAGGCATGGGGACGGCGCTCAGCTCTTGTCTAGGCTGCAGCATGTATGCAGGCAAATGGATACATGAGTGGCAGACTCACCAACAGACAGAAGGATACGTTTTCTCAGTTTTCTGAGTTCAGATTTTCATTAAGCTGAGCTTTAACAAAACCAGACTACACTGTGACACTGGGAAAAACCACACATAGGCCTACATACTACTGGCGAAAGGAAACATGAACTAAATGAACCAGTTGATGTTTATCACTGTAAATCAACATAGATTACCGGGTCTGAGTGAAGAGCATTCTTGACAGACATTGCGCTGACGTGCAGTTTTAAGCCGACAACTTGAAAGCCTTCCTGCAGAACACGTCGCAGTACAGATGCCAAATGTCGTCGGGCAGAATCAGTGAACAGTACGAGGACGCTCACGATTGGTCGAGGACCGGACAGCATTGTGTCGAATATTGATTCACGATCAGTGTACGTAGCTGATTGGTCGGACGTCATCGCAGCCTTCAGCCTCCGACTCCGCCCACCACCGATGCTGTCAGCAACACAGTGGTGGTTCTAAGGGGTGGCCAGGGAGCCACGGCCCGCGTGAGAACTCTGCCCCCCCCCGTGTGCCCTCTCCCCATAATGAAACTGGTTGCAAAGTAGCAGGGTTACATAATAGCTGCATTCACATCATGGCATCGCGTAGCTGGTCTCAAATTACACCACTCACTAAAGCATGCATCATGTCATCCAGAATTCTTAGGGCCCCAAATACAGATGTGGCCACCCCGCTGGCCATCCGAAACTGCTGCACTTAGAAACGCCCCTGCAGTGACGTCACATCAACACAACGTCGACACTATCAGCAACACTACAGACTGCCAGTTGTCAACGTTCATCTGGACAACAGAAACAACAAGAAGCCATGCTGCCGACAGTACTGCCTCACAGCAGATTATCTAGTAAACAGCGATTGTTGCCAAATAGCACCTTCAGCTGTTTTTGAGATATTGGGCTCTAAGCGTATTGGATCACGACTTAACCTTTCAGGTCCTGTGACGTCATCGATCACGCGATCTTTCGATTCCCCATAGGCCATTTCCTATTGGCAGTCCTTTGGAATGGAGTGTCTACCGCCAGCGATTTTCGAGATGTTGGGCTCTAAGCGTATTCGGATCATGAGTTTGACCTTTCGGGATCACGTGATGTCATCGATCACGTGATCATTTGATTTCTCCATAGGCCTAGACCATTTCCTATTGGAGTTCTTTGGAACCAAGCTTCTAACTCTAACGGTTTCCTAGATATTCAATGGCGAATGTGACACAGTAGCTAACATGACCTTAAACGACCTCTAAACAAAGGTCAAGGTCATTCATTTTGATATCAATCGATTCCTCATTTACGACTTCATATAGGCTGTCGATAGTAACTTTTACTCCAGGATGCACCGTTTAGCCACAATACATATGTTAAAGAACAGACAGACGACAGACGGACGGATGCAATACTGTACCATACGCGTGACCGTTAGTACGGTCGGCTAAAACTGCTGCAACTGATGCTCACAAACCACAAATTAAGTCAGCGACAGTGTATATAACTAACAGTAGTGGCAGGTTATTTTTGACGGCACAATCTTCACGAAAACAACGCAGGACACAGAAAAGCTCTCAAAATGCTTGCCAGTTGCTATCAGACTCCGCCCACCCAGGTCCTCAGTGTTAAGACGGCGGTGGGCAAAAGCTACACGAAGGCTTGGACGTTTGGTTCCAAATCTATAACTAATGTTGAGTGTATGTGTACCAAATGGCACCATGTCACTAAATGTGAATGGCTCTACAATGCAAAGAAGTACATGTGCACTCATCCACTCCACACGCTATATATTGATGTTTACGGATATTATTATTTGACAAATTTTGTCTATTTTGTTCCTTTACGTCTAAATATTTCAATTCCATGCCACTTACCGATGTTTATTGACAGACATTTTATACATGTGTGATTGTGAGTCATTGTGATATCATTGCGTTCTGACAGTGATTGTAATAAAGAAGCTACTTAATTACTTCCTTGCAGGCTGAAACAGCACTGAATGATGAAATCGTCTCACTGCTGTGTGCGTGAAAAGCCGCCAGTGACTTGAGTTGTCTTTGACCGCGGCGTCGGTGGCAGGTACGGCAGCAGCGGTCTTGCCTCGTCGTCAGCATACAGCTCATCATCACTGAAGAACAGCGCTGCAAGGCGGAACGCAAGCTCAGCAGTCGGCGACATGATGTGTTCCAGACTCCGCCCAGGTGACTTGATAGACAGAGGTGTTGGACACAGAGTCGACTCCAGACGACGGAACGCATCCAGACCTCGAAGTACCGCCACCAGTGCAGAACCTGCAGCGTGATTGGACAGCAAACATCAAACCATCAACCCTTTAACGCCCACTGTTGCCAAATGGGTACAACTATAAAGCATCCTGTGCCTGCAGACTGGGTTAAGCTGTCATGTGTATATTTTGACATCAGCCCTGAGCGTCAGAGTGCCCAGATGTCAAAAATTACAAACGACGGCTTAACACAGTCTGGCACAGGATGCTTCATAGTTGTATCCAAAGGGTTAATTATATAATATTAACATGTCAACAGATTTCAGACAAGACAAAATTACTATGAGACATCTTTCAATCACTGAAATGGTTATCAAATTGAAACACTCAATGACTTCCTGACTTCAACAGTATTTATAAGCGACCAGTGAGGGCACTCAGCTGGGAAACAACGCCGCTGGAGTGATTCACCAAGACTGTTTCTACTGGAACTTCAGAAAAGTTGACTTGTTTAACAGAAAGCAGACGTGTAGTACTTACGGTAATAATTTGTTATTTCGTAAACGTTACGAATTTTGATCTATAAACTTTTCTGACTTTATCATAACTGTGGTAAAATAGTAACATTTTGAGAAAACAGGCTCTCTATTCAGCAGTGACAGGCCACACACTGATCACAAAGACCACCCACCAAGCATGGCAGTATATTGAGTTAACCCTTTGATGCCCACTGTTGCCATACAGGTACAGCTGTATAGCATCCTGTGCCAGACCATGTTAATTGTTAAGCCGTCATTCATTTGTAATTTTTAAGACTTGGGCCTCTGACGCTCAAGGCTGAGCGTCAGAGTGCTCGGATGTCAAAATTTACAAATGACGGCTTAACCCGGTCTGGCACAGGATGCTTTGTAGCTGTACCTGTATGGCAACAGTGGGCATCAAAGGGTTAACCAGTTAGCTTGTTACCTGACGACAGAGTGTGTATGCTGGATCGCCAGCTGCGGTCACCGACTTCATACGGTGTCAGTTCTTTGGCGACAGCAACACTGATCCTTGACAGCCACTTGACTCCCAGCAACTCAAACTCACTTGATTGACAGCCGGGACTCCGCCCACTAATGGGTGAAACTCCAAGTAGGTCCGCTACATCAAGCGAAAAACAGTTAATACAGATGCTGTGACTGTTGAAAAAATTACTTGGTGACTACGGCGTAAAAGCAACACACGGATATAACATCAAAATGTTACTAAGAAGTGTTTCATAAGCACAAAGAAAATGGTCGGTTCTGAATATACTTGACATGCTTGTAACACAGAATCTTGAAGTTTCATGCAAGGAAAAGAGTATAAGCTTGCAAAACGGTTACAGATTCTAATATGTAAATTAATAAGTGACTGTCAAATAAAAGTAATAAATGAAAATGACATGTTCATGCACACATCCACAATGGTAAAAATGGCTTTTAATGATCAAAGTCTCCGCTCAATACTAGCATTGTTCGCTGTTGCAGCAATGTTTCTAAAAATACGTTGACCTAGCTATCTAGGTCGGTCAAAATTGGACAAACATTCACACACCGTAACAGGCCACTGACGTTAATGGACGAATGAAGGTTGACGGGTGCAATATTGTGTGTGATTTTAATTTTAATACCATTTAATATTGAAAAAAGTACATGGAAAATTCGTGTCAATGTAGTGTAGGCTCAGCGTGTTTGCGTAACTTTAGGACAACGTTCGTCTAACGGCCAAAATTACGCTATTGTTTGCATGAATTTGACTTATTTATGACACCATTTGAGAACAGCAATAGTGATCGACAATAAAATGGTGGAGGAAAGTTACCGAGAAACAGTCCAGATGTGTATCTGCTCCGACGACCGCAGACTGCCAACACTACGACCTGCTCCATTTCAGGATTAGAATAGATCGGCGGAGAGGAGTCGATGAATATCTCAGAGCTAGGGATCTGCAAGGGTTCACAGAACAAACACACACAACATGCTCTACTGGAGAAACTCGAGTTGTTGAACAAATGAAAGTAAATAGCGGTAGTTTCACTTCACTAGAACATGTATTGTGGCAATGACTGAGACTGACATCATTCAACTGCTGATGTGTACATTAAACATACAAAGCTCGCTGACAGAACGCAAATTACACTGTTATGCACCACGGAAATTAATAGCACTGATTGAAAATAAAAAAAACTAAAACAAAACTGAAGCCAAAATATAATTGGACAACAAAAACTAAAAGAAATCTTAAACAGAAACTATAAATACACTACTTGAAAGAAAAATCACACTGTCTAACAGCAAATGGAAGATGATACATGATTAAAGGTAAAGTAAAAACAGTTAAATTTACATAAAACAAGATATTAACATATGACAAATGTAACATTTATGATATTTATTTCACTGTTGTCCCAGAAAGTTAGCAGTTCATGTGCAACTGGATAACTGTAGCCACTGAGCTACAAATAATCACTTACCAAACTATGTGCATGACATTTTGAACGTGAGCAAAAATAGCATTATTTCGATTGTGTAACTGACAAAAGTCCAATGTGTGTAATTATCTGGTGAATAAAAGAATTATGTCTAAAATGTACTAAAATTCAACCAAATGATATATTAAAAATAGTTTCTATGTTTAAGCAGAAAACTAAAGCAGTAAGATGACACTACAAAACAATGCCTTACTGATAATTTACTTGTAATGCTATGGTATTTTAGGAAGAAATGCTAGTTTAGTTGGTTTTAAAATTTAATTTTTTTTTGAAAACGAAAAAACACCTGCTCAAGGTTACTGCTATTCAACTGGTTACAGGTTCAACACTAGCCACCAAAAGTGTAGCCACCAATAGCTGCCACCTAATATGGCCAACAGGCATAGCGTGATTGGCTGACTCGTGGGCTGACTGATCAACAGGCCTGCTGCTTTGTTTTGATTGGTCGTCAAGGTATCCCACTACTGCTGCTAAAAATAGATATCCTTATCTGCCACTTGGTCTGTCATATTAGGTGGTAGCTATCAGTGGTTAAAGGCTCATTGCCTTTACAGCACTGGCCAGTACGGTATCCAAAAGAATATATGTCATCGGTGGATGATACTTACATCGGTAAAATCACCGCCAAGAGCGAGAAAAAGAGATAAAGAATATGAAGTGACGTGGACCAGAAGACTTGAGCACAGCGGTTCAGGCCATCTCGCCTGCACTTTGTCTACCACAAAACACAACATCACAACACATTAGACCTGACCACGAGTAAAATACAACACTGAGTGCACATTTAACTATGTTCTCTCTATGTTAGTTAGTAAGAAAACTTACGAGGCGCAGCTTTAACAGTTAGTCACAACGTGCCACGATCTCGACACCCATACAAAAATGTTCTTAGTAGCCGGCACTAGCTGCCGCAATCGTTGAAAGCCAGCGTGATGTACAAGATGACCGCCAATATTGTTGTAAGTAAGTAGAACAGAAACAACACTCAGGTCTCACGTGCTTCAGAGCTATAATTAGAACGTGAGATTTTCAGTTACGAAATTTTTTTATATTGTTAACTGATTTACTTTTTCGGTTAGTACTACAACTGCAGTTAATTTATATTTTCCAGTTACTATCAATGTTGCAGTTAACTCATAGATGTTTCTCAGTTATTTTGCCATTTCAGTTCCAGTTACAGTTAACTGAAGTAACACTGAAGACACAGTAACAGTTACAGTGTCACAACAGACCGAGGGCACCAGTAAGTGTGAGTTGAACAGTGATGGCCTCGATCAGACTCGGCGCAATGTGCTTCCCATCTTCTCGCGTCAACAGAAGAATC
>Ga0056129_1000484_pt1 | contig 10580 bp, 5 predicted proteins | sample WorMetLIZISLAND1_FD_71118 | JGI IMG/M metagenome (GOLD analysis project Ga0056129, IMG submission 71118) | Marine gutless worms symbiont microbial communities from Max Planck institute for Marine Microbiology, Germany - Olavius loisae LIZARD... ...
TCGTCGTCGTCGTCATCATTGCGGTTGAGGTTGTAGCTTCGCAGATGACGTGCTGACGTGCAATGATCTCTGCGCACAAATATGTCTGTTTATCTGTCCGTATTTGTCCGTGACACTCCGGTATTGTGTCAAAGGAGCTAAAAGTGTGGCCGCAAAATTCTTTTAGTGCCCGATAACCCCGTCACTATAGGTTTCTCAGAACTGAACGGCTTTACGAAATTCAGACAGTCAATCAGTGCTTTACAGGACATACAGAATGAGCAACCTCTTTTGGCAACCTATTTTCTTTTAGACAATGTATTAACATTGTAGGAGGACACATTCCACCCATTAAAGAATATATCCAGGATTGGTTTCTGTTTGCCGTTTTTGATACCATCGACCAGACTTGGAATTCACGGCTCTGTCTTAAACTGATGCAATTCTTTCTATGATCTCGTCCTTTGTGTGTCAAAATAATGTGATAGAAACTTGTCTTCCAAGTTCTTGTGGTGTTCCTCGAGGCTCTGCTATCGGTCCTCTACTTTTCATCATGAATACCACCCCTCAGCACTCCCATCTCCCCAATGCTTCTAAACCATGATGTCTAGTTGTCTACGCAGATGATAGGACCAACTTTTTCATTATATCCTCATAACTGTCACTCAAGTATCGCCCACCTCCAGAATGTTCTGCGACAGATTTCCTCCTGGATGTCCGCAAATCTTCTTACTCTCAATTCTTCTAAGATGAATTTCTCATTATTGGTCACAAAAAGCAAATGTCTAAAACATTGAACTCATTACTCATCACAGTTATGCACGAGCAACGTTAAACGTCTGACATGATTTTCCTTAAATTTTACTCCTTCGCTGCCTGCAAATGGTTTCAATGGTTTGCCTACAATCTCCAACTTCATGTACGTTCCTGTGCCCCTCTTTATGAATATTCATATGAAAACAGCCCAGTTGCCAAGACATCTTCTTCTAGCTAGGAGCGTATCCAAGGCGAGATTCAGGCGCGTTATGTGAAATGACGTGATACCCAATGCAGATAAAAATGCTGCTACTCCACCCAGTGTAGCAACTAGCAAGCACTGTCCCGTTACCGTGACTTGTATACGAGGCAGTCCTGTTAATGCATTTTAGTTCACGTCATGCCTGTAGCATACAGGCTAATCGGCGTGTTGCTGCAGCCGTTTGCAACCAATTTGGAACGATTACTGTTGGTCGAGCAAAAAACCCATTGCTGTGACTATACTAGGCCTACTGAGAGAGAACAGCTGAACATTTCTACAGCAGCAGTATAGTGTCTGCAATTTTCTTTTTGTCTGTCCAGTGCATGCCCATAGGCGCGATTGTGGACGGGCGACCTGTAAAAATACAACTCCACTAAATCTTAACCGATCGTAACCAAACTCGCAACCAGCATCTCGTGTCACAAAGAAAAATATGAGTTTTGGTCGCTAGCGTGGCGCCCCAACCCGGCGGTTCCGCATCTTTTTAGCCGACTGTAGGCTACTAACGGTCGCGCTTACGTTACGCCTACAGTGTTGCGTCCTTTTGTCGTCTGTAAGACTTAACGTATGTATTGTGGCTAAACGGTGCGTTTTACCGAAAAACTGTCTGAAAAGCATACAGGAAATGGCCTATGTCACGTGACCGATGACCTCACCTGGCCTTAAAAGGTCAAGGTACGCTTAGGGCCCAATATCTCGAAAAAGAACCGGAGATGCTATTTAGCAACAATCGCTAATTACTAGATATTCTGCTGCGATACAGTACTACGTGGTCGGCTGTCCTAGAGGTAGCTTGGCTTTTTGTTTTGTCTGTAGCCTGCGTGTGTTACTATTGCAATAATTTGCAACTCACTTGCCCTCTTCTGAGTCAAACGTGTTCTATCTAATACTGGATGTTCGAAGTCAAAACTTCTACATGCTCCTCTCCAAGTGCTAGATGAGCGAAAAAAATGCCTACCGACAAAAAAGCTTACTCTCCAAATGGACTGCACCTCGAAGGCGCAATCCGTTCAAGGTAGTTGGCGATTTTGCATTGTACTAGAGTCGGTCGACGAGATTGGTACATTTGACAGATACAGTAACCAGTTTTGTTGCTAGTTGTGATTTTTGTGTTGTTTTTATGTGTTTTACGTTTTAGCTGGTGGTGGGGCTACTTTGAGACGACGTACAACCACGCTCCTGGCCCCTGCCGTAAACTGCACAGAACTGGTGTGAATTGAATAATCATCTTCATTTATGATCTACATTATTTATTTACCTCGAGAAGACTTTCACTTTTTTACAACTGTGATTGTATTTGTACAAATGCGCTATGTGGCCTAGGTCTGAAGTCTGAACACATGCTATCATTTTTCAGCAGTCATATTTGAAATCGTTCAGGGTTTGTTACTATAAGGTAAGATGAGCTGCGGGCAAGGACAGTGATTGAATATTCATTCTGCAGATAGGAATTTTTACTCGATTATCTCAAAGCATATTCAGGCATTTATTTCTGACCGGGAAGAGAACTGGTCTACGAGAGATTTAAATGTGGCGATCACTGGTAATGCATAGCGCCAACAAAGTCATCTCGTTGACGTAACGTAGATAACAAAGTTTAATTTCTTATTCTGTTTGTGTGTTTATGTTTCTGTGTCCAAACTGCGTACTAAGCTTTAGTCTCCTGATTCGAAATAAACGAATGAATTAAGTGGATCTACGCGGCATGCATGTATTGAAATACCGTACATACACAAGTTTATGATTTTAATTAATGTAATTAGCTGAAAAGCAACGCACTGTATGCATATTATTTTTTGGAAATTTCTGACAAAACAACATTGTGCAATAGCAGACATATTATAACCACAAGATGTACATTTTGCTTTTAGAAAACGGATCAGATGATATTCATTTACTTCCAAACGGACTCGCATTCATATCTTCAGTATGTTTTGCATTTCTGTTTTTCTCTTGTTATACAATGTTGTAGAAAATAGCATAAATGTTATACAAATTCATACTTTTAATATTTTTTGCAAACATTTTAATCGTGCTGTAGACAACAAATATGGATAGCTAGAGCCATCGGTACAACGCAACGCCTGTGAATACTTGTACTATGTTTGTCAAAATTGTAAATAAATAAATAAATAAACATACAAATAAATGAAATAACTTACCATAACATAACGTACTTAACTGAGGCTTCACTTGCAACGATTCGTCTATTTGGCAGCCTTGTATCATTCTTATCTGTTTGTAGGGCCTGCGAATCAGAAGCAATGATATGTACAACAACAGACATGGGAAGATTTTCTTGTTCAACATGAGGCGAACAAGATCGCAGCCTGAAGAACTTCATATTGATGCAGAGAGTGATTTCAGACTCGTTTCGCCGCACGGAATAACTACTTGGTCAGACCCTGCAAGCGGTAATTATCTCCCGATTACCAAAGATTTCATACAAAGAGATCGTACAGTTCACATGAACAATGCTGAAGTCTAAATGCAGGATTAATTTATTTTGGGATTAAAAGACCAAATTTATTCTGTTCGGTATTTTACACGTATTACATTAAGTCGGTCACGTACTAAGCCAAACATGGAAAGAAATTGCAAGTATTTTATGCTGTATAGTAGTAACTAGTAAGCAGGTATTATTGACTTGCAGAAATTTGGAGTACGGTACATTTTATGCACCGACACTGTAGCATCTACTACAATTTCTGTGCACACCAGCAGCTGTTATCAGTTTTTGTGTATTGTCGTCATTTTTTAAAAAATTGTTTACTATGTGTACAGGATCAATATACTTGTACGTAATCAGCCGAAATACGGAAGAGGTTGTTGATAAGTTTTTATTCGACGAATTATCCAAGAAGTTGACGCATCGACGCCGAATAGCGAAGGAATATGACTTCATTTCGTAAGACTGATAAGTTTATAAACGTTTATATATTCTTCTGTACTAAAGTAAAATGTGGACTGTCTGGTGTAACATCTAATCACAGCTAGTGAGTAAGTAAGTAGATAAAGGTGGGACGGGGCATCCTACACAAACAAGAAGATACACGGCCCAGATCGCCGGCACGATATGTGATCATCCATTATAACAAATCAGCGGATTAAGAACAGAAAGAAATAGTTGGCATGTTGACATCTGTCAAGTTGCCGTTAGGCCATTGTTATGACATGTGATGACAGTCACGGGACAGACAGATGGGCGGACGAACAACGAACAACGCTTACTGCGGTCACATGGCGGGTCCCGCTGAATCACTTGCCGACACGTCAATAATATTGACATATTAACATATTAACATATTATGTTCTTGGTTAAACTTTACACAGTGCATTTCTCTACCGTATGCGTCGTATGCCTTACAACACAAATTTGCATTTTTTGAGATAACTTCCGTGTTATTTCACAAACTGAAAAGTATTACCGTTTTGCATGTTATTATTATTTAGCTCTACGAGTAGTACACAGCTGTGTTTAGTCTAGCAGCTAGTTAATTCATGTTGATCTGCAGTATTTTTCTAACTGTACGTGTATTTACAGATGCCTTTATTCTTTGTTCTCTGTGGACCCGAATGACAGTACAGTGAACAACAAACGTGATAAATTTGCTATCTGTACGCACGTATAACAAGAAAGTTCAACAATTAATTACGTAAATATTACGTAGATTCTGACGCATTTCGAACTGGTATTGTTTTGTAAAAAAATATTTCCTTGCAATATCGGCAGCACTGGTACCATTTTGTGGATATATAGATTAAGTGATCTGGCCGTGATCGACAACGACCAGTTCTATTTCACCAACGTTCGGAAATACTGCTTAACGATGGAAATGTTGTTTCGACTGCCATTTGGAAGCGTCGGATTCTACGACGGAAGCCACGCCGAGCTCGTGGAGACAGGTCTGTTCGCGCCAAACGGCATCGCAGTGTCGAATGACGGCAGGTACGTTGGAGTTTTATATGTTGAATTAAACACACGCTTCAGAAGCAAGACAAAAACAGAGTGGTTGTTTTGTTTACCGTAATATCCTAACAAATTCGATTTAAATCGCTGCGTATTGCCACTGAATGGCATAAATAGGAAGTTATATACGATGTAGTACAAAAGCAATCAGTGATGGATGATATGAACACGTCGTAAGAGAGAGGCTCAACTATCCGCGAGAGATCGCGCGTCAGCGGCACATTATACTGGACGTTAGGTAAATAAATTAACTGCAGTTGGACAACATAAAATGCACCAGTTTGATTGCTATTCGCTTTTGAAAAGTGCCGTAACCTTGAAACCAAGGTTTGGAGTCATTCAAGGTCACTGGCAATAACGCCGTTGAATAGGTCGTATATGGCTTCCTATTTATGTTTAATCGTAACTATGGCTCTATCTTGCACCGTTTTTATGACATATTCGATTTTGAAAATGCTGCGACCTTGAAATCCGAGTCCAGGTTACTCAAGGTCATTGAAACTGATACCATTCGATAGCCTGCCTATGGTTTCCTATTAGCACCCGATGGTAACTATGTCTAAAATGTATCGTTTTTAGATATTCGCTTTTGAAAAGCACCTTGACCTTGAAACAAGGTCATCCAAGGTCACTGGAAATGACACCATTCGGTAGATCGTACACGACTTCCTATTACATACCGTAGCTACTTTGGCGCTAGTTTATACCGTTACGGTTTCGGAGATGTAGTGTAATATAACTGCAAATTCGCATTTACAACTCCGTGCGAGGCTTGCGGAAGCATCACTCGGTTTACCTCAGAACTGCGAGGCTGTAACCTAAATGGTGTAGACAGTATGAAAGTTGCAGTGTGTTAAGCATTTTGTTGTCCTCGACAACTTCGTTGTAAGAAATATGTCTGCAATTCGTGATCAGAGGCGGGCGTTATTTGTCCCTAAAATCTGTTATTAGTCTGTCGTGTCTGTCAATCATGACGTCGGTCTGTCCTGCATCCAATGAAGAGCAAGCAATCGCCAAGGTAGGCCGCCAATAGGCTTGAGGCTTACGCTATATGGTTGGCAAGGCAAGCACGCCGGTACGAGCCGCGCCGGCCCGAAGAGCCGGGACGGCTCTGTATGTATGTTTTTGATCAGTTTGTGTGTTTGTCTGTGTGCAGGATAAGTCGAAATGTTGAAACGTGACACGCTGATAGCTATAGTTAATCGCTAAAAGTGATCAACTTTTCGGCACCTCAGGAAAGCAGTTCACAAAAAAAAACAATTTTTCGATCAAAAAAATTGCTAAAGGTGACGTTAAAGCGAAGCTAATTTTGCACTATGACGTTAGAGCCAGGGGAGGTTCCTAGAGGTTAAGTCCACCCTCCCCCAACGCTAGGGGCGAAGCCAGTCCCCAACTTTTTTCTTACCTCGAGGCTCGATCTTCACGCTCTAGACGTCAAGTTACAGCTTGGAAGCTATTGCCGAACATGTTAGACGTTTAGTGATCTCCCCTAATTTAGAATTTAGGGCGTGCTGTCTCCGAAATCCGAATCTTTGCAATACTCCTATTTCCAGACAAAACTCGTTCAACCTAGGGATACTCAATTTGTTGGTATTTCTGGCCGTAGCCAGAAGATGCATTCTGTCTGTTTTTTTTCTGAACACACTGTACAGTTACATACTGCGTTGCTGACTATTCTAGGTTTCTGTACGTGGCGTTGTCTGGTAGCAAAGAGATTCGCGTCTACTCGATACGTGAGGACAAGAAGCTGACATTGAATTGCGTCAGTTTTTCATCTATTTACAGTCTACTAACTAAACTACTGCCTTTTTGTTGCATTCATTGTCTTTTCTTCGAAAGATTTTTGAAGACTACTCTATCTTCTTGTAGCTAAAAGTTTATGCTACTCTGACTAGTTCTGTTAAAATACTGTATTCTAAAAGAACGGGGACCCTGCATATGTTATGCAATCAGTTTCAATTACAACAAATGTCCGCTTTTTGACAACATTGGAAAATTTTGTGCAAAATTGTTGATATTTGGTTGATTCACTAACCTGTACAGAGTACTGAAAATCACAATAATGCTAATTACGCCGTTCGTGTCCTAAGGCACGTAAACATATGTTTGTGTGTTTCCCTTATTTTGTCGTATAAACTATAGTTTATGTATGGGCCTGATTTTTGATATTAATTAGCGCAACACTATCTGATGGACTGATGCAAACAAGACAAATTCATTTATCGATATCTGTTGTTGGTTTTCAGTCAATTAAAGTGTCGACTCAAGCGATGAATCTGTTCGTTCATCCGCAGACGAATGACATATGGTTCGGCGCTTCGCCCGTTCGATACAAGCTGCTGGATTATTTCAAAAACCCTACTAAAAATGCTGCTCCTTCGCAGGTTGATGCAAATAATTATGACATCACTTAGACGTATGGCGTTAAACGTTCTATTACTAACGGCAACATTATGACGACATTGTGAAAAATTCAATGACGTTTTAATGCATCTGTGTCGATTCCGAGAATCTTGTTTTATTTTAAAATTTACTACCGAATATTCGTTTGTCACGTTATCCTAGTAATGAAAACTTATAATAATCGTATTAGGTCATCGATGAAAAAAGTTTAGTAAAGAGTTGCCGCTTGCCATGTCGACCGACGCAGCGCACAACAGAGTGCGCAGCACGATAAGCTGATGCCACGGCAGGTGAAACCAAGCCAAAAATGCGAACAGAGCTAGATGGGTGATCTGCCCCTAATCTGAGTGTGTGTGTCATTGGTGCCTTAATTTGTATTAGATAAGTAAAGGCATTCTAGTAAACTTTGCACTTATGTTGTGTAACAGCTTATATTTCCGTTCTGATCATTATCTTTTGTTCGGTTGTACTTGACCTCTGTTTTACTCCTTCACTTTAGCAGTTTTGGCTAAACGTTTCACAGTAACAGTGAGTGAGTAGGCCTATTTATGAGACGCCCCTGCAGGGCGTCCGAGGCTAATACATTGTCGGTGTGACTGTGCTGTCGGTCGAAAGTCACTATAGGCGGCAGTAAACAGGTGTGATTTGAGATGTCTCTTGAATGTTGAAGTCGACTGCTGCTTCTTGACTTGAGGTCAGTTGGGAACTGATTCCCTTGGCGAGGTGCGGCACTGCAAAAAGCTCTCTCACCGATCTTTCATCACATATCAACATTTATTACCGCAGACACGTTATCGCGCATAATGCGTTTGACGCTTTCTTGCAGCGAGGGTATTCTTGTCATGCTAGGCACTCTGACATCTACGACATCTATTAGCCTATGTAAGTCGTCCAAACAGAAACTCGTCCGCACACAGTTTGTTTTTTTCGATTATCAGCAGATAGACACTTTTCGGTGATTGTTAAACAGGTGATGCGAGTGACGATGTCGTCGGCATGGAAAGCTGTTAAAGTTGAAGAGATCTACTCAGACAACGGGACCGACATTTCTTCGTCGTCGGTAGCTGTGGCCAACATGAATGAGGATGCAATGCTCATAGGCACCATTGCGTCCAACGCTTACTACTGCAAGCTGAAATCTGCTTGAAACATATTACAAACTGTATTTAGCTATACGTGAGAAAATTTGTTTTGCTTCTGTCAAGTGATGGATCGGTATAAGAAGGTTAAAATCACATAACTTTTTTAGTTTCTTTCTTTCTTTGAGATATGGTCAAACTTCAACGAGTTGAAGACTCGTGACCAGTGGCTGTGGACATGCCGGCAGTGCTGAGTGCATAACAGAAAGGCTCCATGTGCATAACTGTAGTGCTGATTAAAATAGAGATGTCTCTGGCTCCTCGTGGAAGGGTCGCGACTCCCTTTCGCCATAATTGGAGTATACTTTCACTATATCACAATCACAATATTGAACTCACTGAGCCCAGCCTTTGCACAAGATCCCATCTTAACTGTCTCTACTGGCCAAACTCCTGCCTACATCCTCTATCTTTACGATTGACTGTGGTGATCGGACTTAGACAGCTTGAATGAAATAAAACTGCATTCACGACGACTACTAACGTTTGCGATTAGAGTTGGGCAGTTTCGTCGTGTGAGAAGGCGTTAGTAGTAGTAGTATCGTTTGTATGTTTGTATATCTACGAATGTTAGTTTGTCTGTATGTTTGACTGTCTTTGTCTCGTAGCTTCTTGTTCGCTTGAGCTATTGCAGTTAATGTGACGAGACACGAGAACAGGTTTTCCCTTGTATCGCTCTCATTTCTTGACCGTTTGCAACCAAATTTGGTGGAAAATATTATGCTTCAAGGAAGTATACAAGAACTTTTTGGAAATTTTCGGTACAGTTGACAGTTCCGTGTGTTGACGACTGTGGCCACAACGTCAGTTGCCATACTGCAGTAGCTTTGGTGTAAAACAAAAAACATGTCTTCTGTTAAAAATGAATGCGCGATATTCCTCTATACTGAAAAAAATAAACCATTTTTTTCTTTTTTTTGCATCAATCTTGTTTGCGGCTTACAGCACACAGGCAACGTCGCATAGAAGTACGTATATTATGGCTACTCAGTCGGATAAATTTTTCGATCGGGAATTCGACAGAGCGTAATCACGCAACAGAGCTACCAAATTTAGTGCCATAACACTTCATTGCCAGTGAAACATTTATAAGGGATCAAGCCCATCCCAACCCAAGTGGGTGAGGTTCTTGGGGTCCATTTTCGTACCTGTGATTTCCAGGTAACGGCTATCAAAGTTGGTATGAAAACCGAACACGAAGAGACAAACGATGTTAAGGGTCGATCCCACCCCATGCAAAAGGAGGGCTCCAGAATCAAAAATATTTGAAACAGCCCTATTTCCACGTAAAACCGTTTTGCTATCGGAGATGATGGGATAATGCACTGTATAAATTAGTCGTAGTTGATTCATCTTTGTAACGGATTAAGATACGCATTTCCAGTGTTGAGGAGTATCAATGATACATGTCGGGTGTATCAGTATATCATAAATCATTGATACATGACTTTGATACATTTACTGGAAGTCAGAACTCTTTATTGACAAGGTTTGCAATTAGTGTCATGAACTCTTCATCCAGAGTGTCCACAACTGTGAGTCGAATTCATATTCTTCACCATGCTCGCTAGAGACAAATCGTGAAGCTGAAGACGATTTCTTTGATTGCAGCACAATACCGTCAACTGACTCAGCAGTCAGTGCTGTCGACAGGGCATGTACTTGAGTGACACTGACACTGAACTAAAAATGCTGGTAAGATACAGGCGAATCCGGGAAATTTTCATCAAATTCAACACAACTCTACCATCGTCTGCACCACAGCAGTAAAAAAACTGTTCAGCATGGCTAGACAGATCGCAACCATATGAGGCCTCAATGTTTGAGAAACTTTTGCTAATGAAAGCAAACCACGGTTTATTTTAGAACTGAAGGCTACTGCATGACATTGCTGTTTGTTTTTCCATTTAATAGCACTTATTTTACAGTTTACTTTTTGATGCAAACTGTATGGGAAGTTGCTTTATTACTTTGCTTGTATTCTTGTGTTTTTGACAACATATATCCATAGCATCAACTTTGGGGCTTGCTGAGGTTTTTCCAAAAGTATCAGCAAAGTATCAAGAATCAT
>Ga0056129_1000486_pt1 | contig 10560 bp, 3 predicted proteins | sample WorMetLIZISLAND1_FD_71118 | JGI IMG/M metagenome (GOLD analysis project Ga0056129, IMG submission 71118) | Marine gutless worms symbiont microbial communities from Max Planck institute for Marine Microbiology, Germany - Olavius loisae LIZARD... ...
ACGGCCGACGGTTTTTACAGGTCTGATGACCCAACCAACAGTGTCAAAGCACTGAAGGAAGGAGGTTAGTCATCCAGACAGGCCTCAATCTAACCATGCTCACCTCACCGTGTTACAATAATACAACATGCATGCAGATATATAGTACAAGAATACATTCTAACACACAAAGAAATCTCAGCACAGTGAGTGAACCCAGTGAGATGAGGCCAAATCTGGAAGACCAAACCTGTGAGCTGTTCAAATGATTGAGCAACTATAGAAAGCGACACAATACTACTACTAGAGAGCAGTTCTGGCCAGCAGTTCTGGCAATACTCCCTCTTGGTCCTTGTGCTAGCCCACTGTATTGTAGACAATATTTACTGTTGTTGTTGACAGCTTCACTCGACAATAAATCACTCAGACGGGATATAATTAATGTTTTTATTTAATTTAACATCCATATTTCAATGTAGTGAAAAAAAATTACTGGCTATTTTCATACTGAAAAATCCGTAAAAATTATACAGTTCTGTGCATGAAAGACAAATTTTATTGAAATCTATGAAATTGATCAGTATAAGTTCTACAGTTAATGAAGATTTACAAGGTACACATGAGGATCATCATTCTTTAAGAGGTAGGACGTATTGTGAGAAGATTACAATGGACTGCTGCTCAGAGAAACTTAATGCATCGTCTGATTTACATACTTGATTTATTGGTTTGGAAATTCTGCCAGGACAATGAGCACAGTAATGCACTACACTATAGCATATGCAATATCTTTTGTGAATTACACAGGCTGATAATGTGTTGAAACTGGCAGACTACCACAAGTCAGTCAACATTGTATGTTTGAAAATGACAGCAAATGCTTGAACCTTCAAACAACACTATGCAAGACTTTACCATCGTAGGTCAGCAGCAGACACAAACACACTATCAGCATTTATTCTGCATTCCTTGTAATTTAATTTGAAATTGAAATATTTGAAAAACAAACATAATCCAAACAGAAGCAAAAAATCAAGTCTGCACAACCCTACTCACAACAACAGTGCTACGTTTGTGCTATCTATTTTCTATGTTAAATACCTGCTCACCCACTAAATCCTGGTTTAGTCGCCTTTTACAACGCTTGGTCAGGAAACGATGCGGGCTTATTCTGCAATGCTCCCGAGCCCACACGGATTGGATTGGATTGTGCAGTGTTTAACGTCCCCTCCAACACAGTATAGGTTATATGGGAGACGGGGCTAGTGATCACTAACACTGCACACCTATGTGTATCTTACCCATACAAACAGCAATGACAGCAATAGTCAATGACCACACTCCATGGTTCGTTTGGGTGCTAAACTGGAATATTCAGTATTTATTGACGTCACCAGCTTATGAATACTTACAATACATAAATAAACGTACAATAATCAAAATGTGCAATTTCAAAATCTTTGGTATCAAGTGGCAAATTTTGAATTTCTTTAATTGAATCTCAGACAGGATTGGAATATCAAATCATCAAGGACATATATTGCAAGACGAACCTACAGCAACTATGGATACAGATGTTTTGCAGCTGCAGGTCCGAATCTGTGGAACAAATAAGTTGTTCATGTTTTCTGATCACAGTCTTTCAACCAATCTGTGACAAGCTGACATTAGCTTTCAATGACTGAAGTGGCTACTAAAGACATTTTTGTTCGGGTGCTGAGATCACGAGTTTACGCTGGTGAGACAGATAGTTGGCCCGATAGTTCAACTAATTATTAATGCTGCACTCATAAGTTTACTTACTTACTTATAAATTACGTGACCTAATAAGGTGGCTGCATAATACGTGAACATGCTATATCAATCTGAGCCAAGTTTATCCACCAAATACTAATAATTTATTGGTTTTTGAACAGAACCGTCTTTGTCAGAACCTGACGAACATTTTTCCCGGCACTTGCAAGATTCCAGTTTTTTAGGATATGAAATTTGCGGATATCCAAATACAGGCGAACTATCTGTCTCACCAGCGTTAACTCATGGTTGTTCACTCCATCACTAGTTTCAACACTGTGATCAGAGAACATGAACAACTTATTTGTCAAAACACTGTGCATGACTGAATATTCCAGTTTAGCGCCCAAACGAGCCATGGAGTGTGCAGGTTTATCTGAAGCTACAAGAAATCTTATGTGCTTCTCAGCAGCACGAACAACAGCAGTAACATTTGGTGCTGGTTTTACCAAACCACCCTTGTCACGCAGCTGCAAAAATGCACCAGCCAGTTCATCCGGCAATGCTAACAGCAGTTGGCGACAATTGGTACATTTCAGTTTCGCCAGCAGACGCCGAACAACAAAACCTGCTATATACTCGCAGACATCGTCCACATAGTTCGATAATCTTGGCAGAGTCAGTTCAGTGACTACGTCATCAGATGTGAACATCTCATCATCTGCATCTGCATCATATGCAATTATTTCAGCACATGCAATGTCATCACTACTCAGTACAGCAACATTGGCATTTGTGGATGGAATAACACCCAGATGACTCAATGTCGCCCGATACGCGTACGTAAACTGGAGTGCAGTTGGGTTGTTGTTCCAACCGCCACGGCGACGTATGACACTAAAGTATGTCTCCACATGATCCTGTGACATACGGTACGTCAGCAGATATCTGATATTTACACCATTGACACTCTCTCCACTCAGTACAAAACGATCAATCATGTACAACACAGAATCGATAGTTGCACAGAAACCGATAATGCAAGTACGACGTCGAGTCTTAATGATCGCAGTACCATTAGAATCCTGCAGTGATAGTAGGAAGTTTCGACTGTCTCTCAGAACACAGCAAACTTCGTCTGCATTATGTCTATCAACACCACGTTTGAACCCTGCACAACGCATTGTTCTAGAGTTCAGAATATCAAACAGTCGGTCCACAACAAATAACAAATATTCGGTGGCCTCGGTGTGTTCAAATCCTGAATATCCTTGTTCCCTCATGTACTTCAGAGCCTGAGCAACAGAGGATGAAATAACTTGTACAGCTAAGCGAACCTTCATCTTCTGTTGTTTGTATTGTATGTGTTGCTGACTTAGTCGGTTACCTAGATTCAGGCCCTGTGACTTTTGTTCCTTGTGGAGCAAATCAATGTGCTGCCACTTGGCAGAACCAACGTTTGGTACTTTAATGATCTGGTACTCGCATAACAGGTTACGCATCAGCTTTACCATGTGACACGCATCCAGAATGATGCGTACATAACAGTCACGCACAACCGGGTGACGGAAGCAGCTACGCATTTGGTCAACATCTAAACTACCCCCCAACAACTCAACAGTCTTGAGGTTACAACTCAGACCGTCAAATGTGACGGATACTGCATAAGAACCACATTCCCACAGTTTTGTTACAATATCTGTTATGATTGAGCACTGAACCTGAGAATTAGCACCATCAGTCAGGTAGTAACCCAGTGGCAGTTTCCAATGTCCAAGCAAACCAACGGCAACAACTGCCAAAACCTTGGTTGCCTGCGGCTGTGAAGGTCCATCTAGAGGTCCATTGCCAAGATTTGTGAATCCATGAATCTTGCCAGTGTGTCTGTCGTAGTCAACATGCTTCTTGATTTCCATCTCGTCCACATGTAAGCAGCAAAGTTTATATGACCAACCATCCACACCACTGTCGATCTTAGACTTGATAGTGTCGAATGTCTGTTGAGTCATCCCAGGATCAGCTTCATATTGAGACAGCCAGCTACACACAATCAGACAGACACTACAAATAAACACATTGGTTGAGACATCGGGGACATATACGCCAATAAACACTCGGGTGTCATTGGGTAAATAACCCTAAAAACTCACCCCAATTCAATTTGATTTCAATTTGTCAGTGCACTAACAATGAAATATATTACACTCAGTTTTTAAACCGTTTAACCTATAAACTTGCAAATTTTTTGAACGTCAATTTTTGTCTCAGGCCTCATAGCAGACTTATTATAGTAATTACAAAATCACGAACCCATCTAATTGGGTCTTTAACATCAAAATCCAACCACAAAACCCAACAATACCCACCTGGTTGGGTTTTTATGAAACCTGTGATTTTTCAACCATGCTTGTGAAGTCTGCAAATAATGTGACATATATCAGTACATACACACAATAAAAATACATTGTCTGACGCTTCCTGCTTGACGTTTCACATATGATATCATTGTGATTGTGGCTTAGATGTATTATTATCCTTTGATTTTTCGCATTCATTTTTACCGCGCGATGCACTTTAGTGCAAAGCGCGGTCTTGCGACCGCATGTCATGTCTGTCCGTCCGTCCGGGACGTGGGTGGATTGTGATCACATAGGTTGTAATTGTTCCGAAATAATTTCACCATTAGTTAGCCTGGGATGTACACTCTCTGCAGACCCAAACATCAGAGGTCTACTCCAAGGGGAACACCCGGAAATTTTGGCCAAAAGTGACCCACCCCTGTTGATTTGAGCATCGCACACACTCGATTGCAAATTGCGGCCGAATGGTTACAGATAGCGCAACAGTCACAATGGAGAGCCTATAGGAAACCACCATCGTTGTTTCGAATGGTGCCATCGCTGACCCACTACGACCTCTCCTTCCTCCAAAATGGGGTTCCATATGCCCCCAAGATATGCAAGTGGCCATATCTCCGCAATGGGTGATCTGATACGCTTCATGTTTGGTTCTAGGGTATGGTTTTCAGGGTCTGTGGATCGAATGGCGCTATTTCCGGTTACATTAGTCCAAGTTGGCGGCAGGCCGCCATCTAGCCCGCCATCTTGGATAATTTCGAATGGCCATATCTCCGCAACGGCCCATTCAATCCACTTATATAGTGTACATTGTGTGCTAATCTTTGCGATAACACAGCTTTCTTGTTTTATGGGGAAGGACTGAACCGACTGATCAACTGACTGACGCGAGCACGACTACATTTTGTGAGAATGCTGGACGACGTTATATGCGTGACAGTATAAACTGTTCTGTGCATCTTTATAGTGTGGGACTAACTTGACTAAGGTTTGCAGCACAACCTTATAGCCTATACACATGTAAAACACAGGAGAGTTTGTACATTCTTGCACGCCAAACTTGTTAAACATTCGTACAGATTGTGGGACTAACTCCAGGGAGTAGGCTGAAAGGGACTATGTTGTATGTAATTCGTACCAGTTCTGTTGGAGTAGTCCCGCAGTCGTGCCTCATTTTTTACCAACCTCAAAGTTATCCGTAAGCAACATACGGTATCGGTTTGTGTTGACCGAAACTTTATTTACACACAAGTGAGTCAGTGATAGTCTGCTGAACATCATCCCACACTTCAGACAGACGGATGGGCGATAGCAGGTACATTTCACTCTGCATAATGCTGTTGCACAGAAAAAATTAACAACATGACTTATGTCAGTCGTGGGAATTAGTCACATAAACGCCGCCACTGTGAGTGTTAGTAGAACAAATCCAACTTACGACTAGCACTGAACTTCGTTGACATTGATCATAACTGACAACAACAAATCACACAAAAACTTAATTACTACTCAGCATCATCAATCAACAGCATTGAAGAAACTTCATTGCTATAATCATTGTAATTCATGGGAGCATCAAATATTATGCCTCTGTATGTGAGAAGAATGTGTGGCAGCTGGCCTCAACAATTGCTGTGCTGTTGGGTTAGAATAACGTAATACTTCTTAAAATCAGTTTTCCACAGTGTGAGCATATCAAACAACATTGGAACCTCAACAGTTGTCCTTTTGACCCCAAAGTAGCTCAAAATTTCTTGTGATCATGGTCTGTGCTGGACAGAAATAACTGGTGCCAAAATACAGTTCAAAAAGGACTGATCACAAAATATGGAAAACATGAAATGGCATGATACTTACCAGTTCTTACTTACCAGAGTGCCATACCAGTGACATGCTGGTGAATGTGGATTTTGACAGCTGAGTATTAAGTTGCCCAGTGGCAACATGTCTTGCTACCTTACAGTTTCAAACGTCTGTTATGCTTATTGCTACAGTTAACAAGTAGTGCTGTGATAAAATTATAATCGAAACTGAACAGCACAATTTTCGGTCAGAATCAGCCAAAATAGAAATCAAGATCTTTGCTAGGTTGCTGTTACGATTCATTTTGTAGCAATTGCGGCAGAGTCAAATTAGCTGTCCTTGAAGAGCAGATCGATGACAGTCGCTGTCCACATATCATCCTCCCCAAAATATCGCCATATTTATCATTAAGAAACAAGTGAATCTAAATCGCGATATTTTATCCAATACAGAATCGAAATAGATCGTCACAGCACAAACAACAACACAAAACTATAATGTTGTATGGAACACTTAACTACAGGCAAACCACAAAGTAACACAGTGTGATTACTGTGATTACCTTCGAATAGTTCGTGGATTCGGAACTGGCAGATGCTTTCTGACATATGAATATGCAGCAGGACTGTAGTAATAAAGGGTTGACGCGAACTGCCGCTGTTCGGAGGAGTATGCACGAATAGCTTTCTTCTTAAACAGATGCAGTGGCAGATCTGCATCAAACACAGACAAAACATGCCAGTGGCCAATGGCCTCCACACGTTCACTGCCAGGCCAATTTTTCCTAGTATTAAGTTTTTGGGAGGTGCCAGCTGGTTATCTGCTGTGGTGCCTTTGTATGGCTAAGTTACATGTACTGAATGACGAGTATACTCGTCATTGTCACTGGCACTTCTCGTCAATCGTCAATGGCAGTCCAGGTGTTAATGTACTTTGATTCATTCAACATGATTAATTAAATACACAGACGAAAATGGCTATCATAATGATGTTGATGATGATAACATCAGAATGTATGACTTCAAAAATAACTGTTCTCCATCTGATCACTGGGCACCATTACAACAGCATGACACTGTTCATTCACTATTCAAGTTCTTCTGAAGTTACGAAGGAAAATTACAGTAACAACAAGTGCACAATTGGTCATAGATGTCTGTTAATAAATCTCTCACCCTTGTATGCATCAAGCATTTCTTCGGCCTGTGAACTGATAAGCCTCTGCTGATGCAGTCGTTGCATCAGGTCACAGACCTTGCCACGTAGTCTTCGTTCACGTCTGCGCGAATTCTTGATTACCTTGCTCCTGTCGTTCAAACGCTGCACTAACGATGTGACGGTTCTCACAAGTTTCCTTGGACTCTGAATACAGTAGTTGTGCATCTAAACATACGACATACAACAAACTTACAAATACAAAAATGAAAATGTACATGATGTGCTACTACGGTGATACAGTCGAGTTGTCTCAGTTTTAGTGCATGTCCAAGTAACAAGGATTCTAACTTGAGTCTCCAAAAAAATTATACCCACTGCTGGACTCAAATAATACATGACTGCGTGGGTCTAGCAAACATAAATACAGAAGATGCAGGCAATAAGTGCGATAATTTCGCTCAACAGATAACAAAAATTCAAAAAATGATAGAATTTTTCTTTGCAAACAAGTTATTACGAGTACAACTATGAGTCCAGTCGGTTCAAGATTTGAGTTCAGTTCCTGCCCATATTATGAAAAATAACACTACTAGTACTATCCACTGCCTGAATCAAGCAATGCATAACTCATGCTGTGAAATATAATATATATATTCAGAGTAATCAAGTTTTTCCCAATGACAAGGCATTAGTCCTTTACCACTGAGCAACAACAAAGCTGGCCAACAACATGTGCCTTGGTAGTGATGCATTTATTCCAAACTATATAGCTGAGACAATACCTGGTTCACCACTGATGTAGTTTCAGAGCTTGTGCCAGATTCACAGACCATACTGTTGGCAGCTGACGATGTCAACACTTCAACAAATGATGACACATCTGGAACTGACGGTCCACTGACAGCGCTGGAGTCCGGTAAATTTCTCTGCATAGGTGGCTTGCGTTTCTTTACCGGTGCCTGGTAATAATAATTCACATGTCTACTATCAGCTGCATAAAGATTCCAGTAAGTGCAGATAAAACACATACCATAGGAGTAGTAAACAAATCAGTGAGTCTATTTCTCACAAATTTGGCAAGTAGTATAAAATCTCGAAATTAAACACCCACGAAAATTCTGATAGCCCATCAAAATTTAAATGTTATCTGCAGTCCTGACAGTTGTTAATGTAACTGGTCACTGTTTTGTTACTGCCTTACATAAAGTCCAAATTCAGCAAAAGCTGTGTGCAATACAGTATTAATTTCAGTGAAAAGAGAATCAACACAGGAACAAATGAACAAGAGCACGTGTAATTACAGTAATTCTGTCCAACTAAAAATACACTCAAATACAAGCAGTACATCTGCAAACACGCACTGAATAGGCCTAATAGTACATATGGTAATACACAATTCGGTTCACATGGCTAGTCACTTGGAACTTTTATGCAGCCAAAATATCATGTTTCACAGTAACTAAGTATTACCATGTATGAAAAGACTGATGGGACGGCTCCTGGTTTCAGTCTCTTCTGCGACCAAACATATTCAAAATCTTCTTTGTCGAAGTGGTCGGAGCATACCACCGAATACTTCGTCGGCTGCCAATCACGGCCAGTCACAGTGTCAACGCGTCGTACCTTCGCCAACCATTGTCGCCGAAGGCTGTCATTTTTTGGAAAGCTGCAATACAAAAACTAATGTTAATTTCCTACAAACATACTCTACATACAACTTTTACTGTTATAATAGTTTGCAAGCAGCTATGAAACCTTGAGAAATAAGAGTCATGTAGTAATAGTAGCCTGGACAACTTCTGCATATCAATCAACCGTCTTTGTCACAACCTGCCGGTCCAACTACCTGGAACTCACTGAGCGATGATGCTTACCACTGACAGTTTCAGATGTCTGCTTAAAACTAGGTTGTTTTCAGAGTACTAGTACATACAGTACAGCACGTTGGAGGTATCACACTATGTGCTATATAAATTCATGACTTACTTATTTACTTACTTATTTACTTACTCAATAACACTGTAATTAAGCTGTAATTTAAGCTGTAATTTATTACTTTAACTATCTCCTAGCCCTATTCCTAACCCTAACCCTAACCATATCCTTAACCTTATCCTTAACCTTACTCACCCTAATCTTAACTCTAATGCTAACCCTAGCTCTAACCACGATGCAACATCTGTAGATATCGGTCCGTGACATTTGGTCCCCGCCGTTTAGCTGCCGCCATTTGGTCACCGCTGTTTGGCTGCCAGTTGTTTGGTCGCTGCGCCGATTAGACACCGGATGTTTCATCACTGCCTCTGTACGACGCTGCACCGCACTGTGTTCCAGTGGTGTTAATTACCACACTGATTAGTTAAAGCACATTAAATCATACATGTAATTAAGCTGAAAGACTGCTGTAAATAGTAACCGCTGGGTGAACACATCAATGTAAAAAGACGGACCAACCGGTACGGGCTGCTGATTACGGTCGGTGGTGACTTCAGTCAAACCCCGGTGTGACTACTAACCGCACTGGACTGCAAGGAGCCCGTACTGGGCCAGAAATGACTAATTATTTCACTTCGACGATGAATTAAAAGGCGTAAGACGATCTAATTATCCACAACTGACCAAAGAAATGAACCCTTGTCGACGCTCATGATGAGTTGGTGACGGACGTACTCAATGTTTCCTGCTTATTCAGTTGAAGCCCAAGCACCAGGGGTTCACTGTTATGCCTTAATTCTACTCGTAACAGTCGTTGAAGTGAAAGAATCAGTCATTTCCGGCCTGGTACGGGCCGGGTGGGTCTAAAAATCGAAATCCACGAAATCCACCTAAATTTACGAAATCCAGTGTCTTTTAACAGGCCTATAGTTTCTGCAACGTGCTATTAAATCAGTTATGTCAGCCACCGACATTATCAGGTCCCTATTGACACGCTGACGTCGGCGTACATGTACTGTTGATGCTATTAAAGTCACCTCAAGATCCTAATCGAATGATCTCTACTGAATGCGTGCGAATGCATGTATTTCGTGTCTACTTACGTTGGATTTAGATAATTTTCGCTTCATACAAGTGGATTTTGTTGCAGATGGTGGATTTTTATTGATAATACACATTGGATTTCGTAAATTTTGGTGGATTTCGATTTTTAGACCCACCCGGCAAATTTTTAGACCCACCGCGATTTGCCTGCATGCGCACGATAAATATCGCATTTGTTTTCCGCAATTTACCCGTTGGCAATTTTCCGCATTATGCATTTTACCCGTCGTCCCATATTTATCGATGCAGTTAATGTCCAGCCCGTGTATTCCAAAGACATACTTTTAAGTCGAAAGATCGACACGAAACGCTGGCACACCACAAAACCCCTCCACTCCCCAACACGTGTAACGAAAGGAAGGAAACTGTGTCAACGGAAGTTTATGTAAAAACACGCGCATGCGCATTCACGCCTGGTAAGTAAGTAAGTAAGTAGTTTCTTTATTAAAGACTGGCAAACGCAGCCCATGACAACAACATGCATCTAAAC
>Ga0056129_1000487_pt1 | contig 10541 bp, 4 predicted proteins | sample WorMetLIZISLAND1_FD_71118 | JGI IMG/M metagenome (GOLD analysis project Ga0056129, IMG submission 71118) | Marine gutless worms symbiont microbial communities from Max Planck institute for Marine Microbiology, Germany - Olavius loisae LIZARD... ...
GGGCAATCCATCTCAGATGAATGGTTGTGTCATAATCGTTTCCAACTTGGACGAAGCGGTATGTTTTCACATTTTATTCACCACTTTATTAAATCTAGCAATGGCGCTACAAGTTGTAGCGTATGCATATTTACTAGAACAAGCCGTGCTATGAGCAGTTACAGCTTGGAACCCAGCGCCGTTGTCAGATGGCCTAGGCAGACAGCGACCTGTTCAGGAGCACACCTGCATTAGGCCTATTACACCCTGCATGTAATTGAATGTGGCTCCATGCAGCCCAGCCCTTGTCAGATATAGACGTCTAGAGCCAGCAATGCTTGGATGAGCCAGACGGCTTGTTTGCAAAGTGCCAGATTTTAACGTTGATAGATTTGCTGTGTTGGGTCTTGTGTAATGTGTATGTGTGCTTAGATGAAGTTTTAGTTTTATTGAGTTGTAAGTTTTATAGTAGAAAAAACAACATAAATAACTACTTTAGTTTTTTTTAGCAAAACCAACCGATAGATAGCTGTCGTTTTCTGTAAAGTGCCAGCCAAAATAAAACTGAGTTTCAGCAAAATTAATTAATGTATCTCTTGGCTGGGTAATCTAGAAGGGAATATGACCCTGTATCTAATTCTGTACCAACGCACACACTGGATACTTAGTTGTGGAATATAATTCGATCCACAGTCACTTAACTGATATTCACTTGTACTGTTAAAAAATAGCCACGATCATGGACTTATGATGTGTCCTATTTATTTAGTGAGATTTATGAATAGATGTTCAGTGTTGTAGGCGTATCACTGTATCTAGATGGTGGCCGTGTGGTAGTGGGAGATTGTTGGTGCACTCGTGGCTATTGTGTACCAATGCCAACTCAGCATGCCATCCCTGCTGGGTCGGTTAATGAGTACCAGCAAGGCTGGGAAGTAAACAGGAATATCATGTGATGCACTAGCCTTGTATACATGGTCATACATCATCAGTCGAAGGCTAATGAAACATCAGCCGTTGCCGCTAATTAGCGCTTCGACTCCCACTGTTGCCATATGGGTACAGCTATAAAGCATCCTATGTCAGACCGGGTCAAGCCGTCATTTATAATTTTTGTCATCCAGTCAGCGGGCACTGACGCTTAGGGATGAGCGTCGGAGTGCCCGGATGTCAAAAATACAAATAACGGCTTAATCCGGTCTGACATAGGATGCTTTATAGCTGTACCCATATGGCAACAGTGGGAGTCAAAGGGTTAGGGGCCTGTGAGGCTCTGGATGGACTTTTAACTCTCTTTTGTACTATTGTTAGATATGCAGCATCTGTTTGAAAAGCTTTGTCGTGAAACTGACTTGATCTGATCTGATCTGTTATTGATTGCTTTGTTTGTCGCTGCTGTTGCTGCTGCTGTCAACTGGCTCATCTACTCCTTTGTGTCACCGTTCTGGTTCTTGCATATTCACACTCTCCTCGACACACTATGAACTTTGACCTTTGTTGACCTGTGTAGAAGGTCAACCCTGATGCTCTCTTTACCCTGTTTGGTATGTTCTGTCGGCGGATGCTGGTAACCTGCTCTATTTCGTCGTCGTATCTAGTTCTAACTCACTAGCTTCACTCGTTTTTTTCTAGATTGCTTTTGATCGTGATTGGAATTAATAATATTTATTTTGAGCTTCTGAATACACTGATCGTTCTCTAACTTACCTGTACTCATGTGTGACTTACTTAGACACATCTGCAGTGAATTTTTTTTATTCGTGCTGTTTTCAGTTCATGTTACACTTGCGTAGAGTGTCGGATTATGCTGAATAGCCTGATGAACCTGCTAGTAACCATGGAATAATTAGTCTGTCAGTATTAGTGTCGTTTTGTGGAAACAATTAAGATTGAGTTTTTTGATCTTTGATAGAAGCTGTTATTTCTGGCAGAGTTGATTGGTTTTGGTTTGCTTGACATGTTATGTTGATAAGTCACCGGTCATATTCATGGCTTCTTATCACTCACACAGTGACGTGGTGGTTTTCAGGAGTGTATGGCATTGTACTTCGAGTGAAAATTCTGTTCAACAAAAAGGACACGGCGCTTGTTCAGTTTTCTGATCCAGTTCAGGCTCAGAACGGTAACAAATAAACCAATACTTTTTTCAGTATTATTCGGTATCCATTGAACCAGTTAGTAAATTCTTACAAAATTGCTATTTTGTTGTCATTCTGTGTCTCGGTCAAAATAATGTCTGTGATGATTAACTGAAAACCAAAAATTGTTAATTAATTTGTTAATTTTAGTTGGCAAGTTTTCCCAAAGCCATAAACTGTATATTCAGTGTAAAAAATTGGAAAAAATATAGAGATGTTTGCTGTTTTACGGCTTGAACCGCTTGACACATTTCCTGCACAAATTTTGTGATGATTAAACCTTAATTCTCAAAACTGAAAGATGAGCAGTTTTCCATATCTTCAACAACTGAGCCATTGAAGTGTATATGGTCTGTCATTCTAAGTTAGTACATGGGAGTATTTCTGAGGCACATGTGTGCACTGTAGCAATTTACAGGGTTCCCACACCTCCTGAAAAGTCCTGGATTTTTTTGAAAATTTCAGGACCTGGAAAGTCCTGGAAAATTGCACATTTTTATTGGTTCTAATGGAAAACAAGCAGAAATAGTTAATGTCCCAGTTTGTGTTGACTTTTACTTACTTAAGTAGTTGATTAATTTTGCCGCCTTTGGCTTTCCACATTTTACTTCATGCTACAGTTTCTTCAATGGACTATATTCCGAATGTTGTGAATAAAAGGTGTTTTTTTATTTAAGCATTTATGGGCTCTGAAAAGGTCCTGGAAAATTTCACACGGGGGTCCTTGAAAGTCCTGGAAAAGTCTGGATTTTTTTCCAGTGAAAGAGTGAGACCCCTGTGATTAATAATTGTATTATGAAGTTTACTGTTTATCAATTGTTAATGGACTATTACCAAATGTGTTGAGTGCTCGTATATAGATGAGTGTTGCATTTGCCACGTTGTTTGCTCTGTCGTTCAACAGCTATAACGTGTCTGGATCGTGTTTGCTGGAACGGTAAACACCTCAAGGTGTCTATGTCGAAGCACGCCTCTGTCCAGCTGCCACGGGACAGCCTTCCGGTAAGTTGTGCTCGTGATGCTGCGGGTCGGTTTCAAAAAATGAAGTGGAAAATCGTTAAACAGTGCAAAACAAAGACTACATCTTTCTCGCAGTTTTCATGGTAATTAAGTGTAATGTTTATTCAGATGTACAGTTGTCTGTTGTTAATGAATGCATTATTTTTTCATTTTTAACTATTTTCGTTTTTCGGTAACAAAAGTCACACTGGCCCCCACTGACATTACCATATTCACTGCTTATCACTGTGCAGTGGGTTGCTATACTGGAAAGAGTAATGCATTATAATGTTGATTATCTGTTTTATCGGTTGGGGGATGTGTGAAGAAAGCTTTGATATTTCGTTCCGTACAGGATGCATGGATGACGAAAGACTTTGCGAACTCTCTGATGCATCGGTCGAGAAACCCACACTCAAAGAGCTACAACAACATCTACCCACCGACACCAACCCTGCATTTGTCCAACCTTCCGTGAGTGAAACGGCTCACTATCTGATTGTCAGTGAGCTAATTGTGCCTGCAGCTGCATGCAATTGCTTTGTCCGCTCACGCAGGCACCTGAGTTTTTAAATTTTTCAAAACTAATTACAAACAGAAAGGTTTTTTGTAAGATTTTCTCTTCAAATATAACCTATTTAGAGGTACTGCATTTTTGTTGCACGAATCCTTGCTGAGTGTTATTACTGTTATGGCAGTTCTGTCTGTCTGTCTGTTCATGACACTCTGTTCTTGTATCAGAACTGCCACACTTGTAATTGCATATTTTACCCCCATCAGCCATATCATTCCAGCTTTCTGTGTGCTGTTACTACTGTACCATTCCAAAATTCTGACTAGGTAATCCCTAATGGGACAATAAATACAAATGTGTTGTCAAAATTTAGCAATTTTTCCAAACTGCTCGTTGCACTGACTGACCATGTTTCGTGTTATCAACAATGCTTGGCCAACTGGTGTTGATGCCACCAGACTGTTGTCTTCTGTGCACCGAAGTCAGATGTATATAATCATGCCAACTATGACAACTGTCAGATTTACGTCTGTGATAAACATTTTCTGTTTTTTTACCTGCCAATGAAAACTTGCACCATAATCAACTGCAGCTGTGGTCATGCAATCTGTTTACAATATCTGGTGTTTGTGTGCAATGGGCTGATATTGAAGCTCACTGACTAACAATGTTTTTCCATTCACTGCTTCAATGTCGTTGATTGGCTGAGTCTGACTGAGACTTCTGTTCTATTAATACTCAAAAATTGTTTCTTATTGAATAACTCACAAGAAAAACGGGCCAGATGTACAAAACCAAAAACAAAATTACTTTGTATCATACATTCATACATATACATCAGCATTAGGTTTCAGTGCAGTGGGTCACTTTAACTTTTGACTTAGCCTTTCGCTCAGCGATTCGCTGAGCGAAACCTTAAGCTGAACGCTAAAGTGCGGACTTAGACCAAAGTTCAACTTAACTTGGATTTAGACTGGCTGAGCCGGTTCTGACTCAATGCCGGCATTGCCATTTAGTGAATTCGTGGGCCACGGTTGGAATTAAATTGCTGTTTCGGCAGCCGATACGACAGGTACATGTCTTCCATTGATCCTCACGTAGTTCTCAACAATTTTGTATTTCTGCGCCTCACTCCTCGTGGCGCAATTGCAGCAGCTCCAATCCTCGCCATGTTCTTTGTTGATGTGACGCATAATGACGTCATTTCATTTCTCTCAGCGATAACATGCTAATCGACCGACTTAAGTCGGGTTAATTCGGCTTAACTTCGGTCTAAGTAGGTACTTAGCTACTCAGCGATTGGCTCAGTGAAACCACTTTACTTTTTGACTTAAGTCTGTACTTAGACCAAACTTTGGCTCAGCGAAAGGCTAAGTCAAAAGTTAAAGTGACTCAGTGTATATAGTTACTGTATAATAAGTTCTTACAATTTAATTACTCAACTGCAGTCAGATGAAAACCATGTCCCATGCAGTTGAATTAAGTTTTCTAACAAAGGCGAGTGGTGGTTTGTCCCAGCTAGGCTATGCACTGCAACTGATGATGCTGTCATGTGGCTGTTTACTATGATTTTGATGTTCCTGAAAGAAATCATCCGTTGTTATCGTGTCATTGAATGACGTCAGTCTGGCTGTCGGCCCTGTATTTTCTGGCGTATTGTGGTTATTTGTCATGTGCTGTGACTGTCTGTAGGGAGTCGATTACTAACGATGATCTGACGGACATGTTCTCTCAGTACGGCAAAGTCATTGCATTCAAGTTCTTTGAGTAAGTTCAACAGCCGAGCTTTGTTCAGTGTGTTTGTCACTATCATGTGACATGATCTCGATGCCTGAACTTCATTAGAAGATTGTTGGAGGAAGGTTTTGCTCCTGTGGCAAAATTGTGGAATGCTTGTTTTGTTCTTTAGTCGGCCAGTAGTAAGCAAGCAAGCAACTAACATAAGTTTATATAGCACATTAGCACCTCTGATTTGCTAATAGCTCGAGAAAAATTGCATCTTTAATAAGAGTCGTGTGAAGGTAGTGTTGACTGAAGGGTCATGATCGTTAAGTCATCAAGAAGTGTAAATGAAGTGTACGTCTCGTATCCAAGATCTTTTTGTGTTTTATGGCTGCATATGCACAGTTCCCTGGTATGCAACAGCAGATGAGGCTTGTACAGATGGCAAAGTCCCTGTGAGATATTTGATGCCAATGCGGACGGTGCAGTGCCTAAATGTTAATGGATTACATGGTTCAACTCTGATAAAACAGGCAATTAACTGTTGTTGGTTTACAGTAAAGAAGCTAATCTGCTTGGCGCTGTGCTTGATGAATCAAAATGACAAAGATATTAACAGAAATACATTGAGTACCAATTATATATTAACAGTAAGTTTATGCAGTGTTGAACTCGTGTGCAATTAATTGTGGTGTTTCTATAACATTGCCACTTTTGGCTGACTTGGTTTGAAAACCATCATTCTCTTACCATTGGTTCAGGCTAGAACACGTGCATCATAGATGCATGGTTGATTGTGTGGCTGTAATTGTAGAAACAACCGGAGGATGGCGCTGATCCAGATGGAAAACCAGCAGCAGGCCATCGAAGCACTAGTGGTCTGTATTTGTCTATGTCGTCAATAAATACGTACAGCTGCCGTTTGTGGGTCCTGAGAGCTGTAGACTAGGTTGGATCCATTTCCTGGCCATATGGCGTAAACACTCCTAAACTAGGCTTCGGTTTACTGTTGCTTTAGTTTGTTCATCTGTTAGTAGATTTCTTGCATGGTTGTTCGGTTTTGTGTTGTTGCTGGTTATAGTTACGATTAGTTTTGTTAGTATCAGCCAAGTGATTAGTTGGGAAGGCTGGGTGTTTTGCACTGGTCACGAGATTGGATGGGAAGATAACCTCTGATATAACGTATAATGTGTCTAGTGGGACGTTAGATCGTACTCATCTGAACAGAATGTTCTGTGCCAGTTATCGCAAAGGTCTGCTGCTGGTATGCAGACCTCTGATGTGGAATGATTGTAGAAACTTTACCAAGTTAAACAGAAAAGCACCGGGTATTTTCTGTTGCTGCACTCTTAGTTTGGAGCAGGCTGTTAATGCAGTTACTTTTGCAGATGATTATTTGAAAACAACCTTCAAAATTCGTCCCTCAAACGCAGTAGATATAGCTGACTGGATATCTGTTAATTTATACAGCATTCCATAGTCAGCCTCGTATTATTGACATTTTAATAATAAAGTGTTCAGTCTTGCATAACAGATGCAGTGCACCCTTTTTGTAGGATAATGTTATTTGTGGACAATTTATTTTTTTTACTTGGGCAGCCAGTCAGTGAGCTGTAAGGCTTCTCTGGCAGCCCTCCGATTGTATGGCTATTTTTGTGATTTTTGTTTTGTGATTCTATTGGAAAATAAATATGATGATGATGATGATCATACTATTATACTTGGTATAATACCCATTGCTACATAATTAGATATTTTTTAAAATATAGTTGTCAAGCAATAATATGAAATTGCTGTGTAAATAGCAAATTGAGCCTGCTGAGAGCATTCCTTTAGCATTGAATCTGTTTGGACCAGTTTTGTTGACTATGTTGCTATGTATATTTACATGATCTGATCATTATGATATGAACTTTTGGCATTTTGTTTGAATAAAACCCAGATTATAATATTACTGTGTTTGGTTTCTGTGGTTTACAGGCTCTGCACAATCATCACTTTGACCGAAGCAGCTATTTACGCGTTTCATTTACAAAGTCCACAATCTGAGACGACGTTCGACATGTTCAACTGCTGAGCAGCTTAACTAGCTTAGTTGAGTCGCCTACCGACAGACTAACTTATGTCAAGAGTGATTGCATCACAATATTTCTGCCGTGTTACTTCTCGTATTAGTCGGACAGATGACTTGTATTATAATGGTTCACAGCTTGGTCGAACACACGGCTTCTCGTGCTTGCCAGGCAGTGAATTCCACATTGTTTTTGTGGACTGCCGAATGTTCAGCAGTCAGCTGATGTTTTCGTTGTACTTAAGAAAATTGTTGTTTTTTTGTGCATTGCGTGAAATGAAAATGATTTAGTCGACATACTCGGCATCACACATCTGTTGATTGGTACAACTTGTTATCTATATGTTAAAGACTATAGTTTGTCTAGCTTGCATCCAGAAACAGGTGTGTGAATTTTGAAGCCATTATCACACGAATCACCCGATACGAAATACGAATGTCCTGTACACGCTGTATCACATTCAAAGGGTAAATGCCTTCAAATTCTGGCCATGAATTTTTGGTATCCATTGAAACCCGTCCGCGTGATTTTGTGCCGTATCTTCTGGTAGTGTTCGAGCCAACAATCATCGTTGGTCTGAATCTGGCGTCAGTGGTCTGTCTGTTACTGTTCATCATCCTCAGATGAAGCCTCGTCCTATTGCAGTTTCATCTGACCACCCGTAATAACTCGAGTCGAGTGTAAAATGTCGCATATTGTGATAAATATGTAATAAAAGGGCCTGGGAACATGGATCTACAACTGTGTATGGTTAACATGGTTATGGCAAGATACAATCCACCAGTGTGAATTGACACTTCTAGACAACGACTTTCACAGTGGCTCATTCATATGAGCTGCAGCATGCTTCAACCAAGCACATCTAGATAATCTGTTGCAATATTTAAGCACAGATGCAACTCAGCAGCTATAGAATAGACCCAATACAATTCCTGGCTGGTGGCATAATATGGTCAAATCCAGGTTTTAGGTTCGTTTGCTTTAGCCTGCTCATATGGGGGTACCGTGGCGGCAGCCCCACCACTGTGTACTATTTGTTCCTTCAGTACTTTGATACTGTTGGTTGGTTCTTTTGACCTGTTAAAACCGTCTCCCGTATAGCCTTGGCAGGGACGTTAAACCCTGCTCAATCAATCAATCAATTCTCACAAGGTTGGTTGAAACGGGCGTTATGCCCTATTAGTTAAATCAGAACACATATCACTATAATTTTAGACCTTTTATCCAGGCCTTTAAAACTCATATGATCTGCAGTTGCCAAAGAAACTTTTCAGTGATGAGTACGAGTACTTAAAATTTTTACCAAGTACTTTTCGGCTTGGAATTTCGGTCTCCACCCTTTCCACTTCAAGTAGGGTTGAAACACCGAGTACTGAGTAAAATGCCGAGTACGAGTACAAGTATGCATGGCTTTTGAGTACGAGTATGAATACAGAGTACTACATCTCTGGTGGATACCAACAATACATTGTAATATGAAGTGTCACAGATGACGCAGGTGCTCACGATTTTATTGTCAGTAACGATGCACGATCAGATACAATCAACAAAAAGCAGTTTTTTTATAATAATCAGTTTCAGGTAATTAGCCATTTACTCAGGAATATTCGACACCAATCTATATTCCACATCCATAATCATTAATATTAATTGATATATGTTTGTGGTGAAACAGTTGACCAGACTTACCTAGAGTCCTATTCAAAAATTGAAGCTCGCAACACTCGCAGATTTTTCTATTTACTCAGCAACCACGTGTCACCTGTGTATCGGTAATTATTATTACGTCATCGGCCAGCGAATAACTAATAACACCAAGTTAACATCAAGAAATAGCACAAAGATAACAATATGTAACGTCGCAGCAATACGTACTAGTACAATATCACGCAGTGAACAATACATTTCAAACACACTACAGAATGATAGCCTTTATACCTACCACATACTGTACCAAAGCCCAAAATACTGTAGAACATGAAGAGCAGATTGCAACTGCCGAACGACGCTCAATGGTTGAGTGTACTTAGCTACACTCGGCGTGAAAACTGTTGCAAGAACACAAAACTCTACTCTTGAGTCAAGATCAGCCCACCTGAATGTTGCGTGGTAAAACCAGCTAAGGGCCAGTGCTCATCTCCATTTCCAATGCCCTTTTGCTTGTGAAAAACGAGAACGTTTCAGCTACCGTTGGGACAAATTTCTCCACTTTGGGAACCAGAAGAATGGTCATCCAGTTAATATAACTTCGATGGCTAAGAATACTGGTTTGGTTTGTTAGGATAGCAACATTTTGGGCACACAAATAGCCACGATATAGCCACTAAGAAGAAGAATACACCTTAACAAAGTGTGCAGTTGATGTTAGCGCTGTACCGAATGGTAGATTTTATTATTCGGCCGAATACGAATAGAATACGAATAGTTGACGCACAATTCAGCAATATTCGACAAATACTTCTAAGTTCTAAGTAACATCAGAAATTATTCAAATTCGCCTTAAGAAAACCAAGCCTTCAACATTTTCGGCCATTAGACATATTCTTTTGTCCCAGCATACTAGTCTACGTGTTTTAATGATTACTTGACACCTGTGGGCCGCTGTCTCCCGTGGACAGGCATACAAACAGTAACTGTTTAGAATGTCTGGCTCGCGGGCGAGTTTGCTTTCGAGGCTTTATGCAGGAGCAAGCGAGCAGCGGCCACATGGCGACTATTATTCGTATTCGGTGTATTTTTTGCAGAGCTATTTAGCCTATACGAATACACTATTCGGCCTACTATTCGGACCGAATACGAATAGAATATGAATAGAATATTCGGTACAGCCCTAGTTGATGTCACATCCTAGCAATCATATCAGAAATGACACCAATGGCTGCTAAATTGTCACTATTATATATAATAATTATTAGAGCTGAACAAAAAACAATAAATAAGTAACAACGATAACAAAACAACAGCCTCGAATTAATAAAATTTAACCATCAAAATTACACAATAAGACCGGATACTGGCAAAAAGATACTGTAATAAAAAGACAGTAACTTGCATGATGTGACTAATTCTGTTCCATCTGCCACAAAACAGTCTACAGTAGCTCACTATAAATATAAA
>Ga0056129_1000488_pt1 | contig 10534 bp, 5 predicted proteins | sample WorMetLIZISLAND1_FD_71118 | JGI IMG/M metagenome (GOLD analysis project Ga0056129, IMG submission 71118) | Marine gutless worms symbiont microbial communities from Max Planck institute for Marine Microbiology, Germany - Olavius loisae LIZARD... ...
CAGATATATTTTAAATCAACGTTTTCTCAGTTTTATTGACTGAAATAATTATAATTGAAATTGTTTTTCCATTGGACACGCACTCTAAAAAGAGGAATTTGTGTGTATAATTCTTTGTTGGTTACTTTTGTAAAGTCGACAGTTCTAAGGTTAAATTTCAGAACGGAAAACTCTAGATTTTATTTTATGGACTTGTAGGCCTATACATGTAATTTCGGAGACTGATTCTGCAGAAATTATAAGTCATCGCTAGATAATATTCCGATTCGTGTATAGTAAGCATTCGCCGAGCCGAATATTGGAAACGATCGATTTTTTGTATCCCCTGATATAATGCACTACAATATCAGCGTAGTCTTTGACGATCGTATAGCCTACGCGAAGAGGCGACAAGAGCGCGGCAGCGCCTTCAAAGATGTAACTCTCCTCTGCTGAAATGCTTCGGCGATGAAGACATATACGTGCTAAGATGGTTAGCGGTGAAGAGGATTGGTGCAAGCTGTTTTGCGTGCTTCCACGAGGCGGCTGACTATAGCCTCTGATGTATACATCTTCTAGTTTTAGCACGTTATAAATTCATTACTAGCAGACAGTATAGGCGCTACAAAGTGATCGCCAACGATGTCGACAGGACTTCAGAAAAACAGGTTATTGATAAAAAAATAGTTTCTTTTCGCTTTATTGCTTCCGTATATAAATCATTTTAGCACTATATAGCGACGCTGCTGACCGCGTGCAACAGAAGCAATAGTAGTTTTGCGACCGTCAGTTATCGCATTAAAACCAACAATACGCAGTGAATGAAAACAGATAAGCGCCTGTGACTTGGCACGCCACCGATAGGTCGGGAGGATTTTCAGTTAGGGGACCGCGTATATATGGGACATGCGGCAGATGGCATTATCCGAACAGATTCCCAAAAGGCGCATCTATGAGATTTCAGCTATTTGTACACTATGAGCGTGCTCTATGACGATCTCTGTATGCCATAACAAAGTCCGCAGTGTCGAAAAGTTGAAGTTTTGGGTTTTAGCGTTTTTGAATGATAAAATGTTGCGGTGTTTAAACGTTGACCATTCACTGTTGGTGGGAAGACGTGTCACTGCATGTGCCGAAATTGCTATAGCGCTGATACAGATGCATGTGGTCGTTACAGTTCGCGAGACAAACATATAAAATGTCGTGGCTTGGCTGCGTAATGTCGTTATTATATATGGAATTTGGAAATGTCCAAAAAGTGCGTGAAGCCGCCTTTACAGTATAATATTCGTGTATCAAATTTGATTGCAGTCGGCCAAGAAATGCCGGAGATACACGGAAAAACTTGTTTCGGTGGGCTCTCGAGTAATGGACGTGTCAGGGTATTGATATCATATCCGGTTATTAGCAATCGTCGCTATGTGATGACTTATTAGGAATCGTGATGATGCGAATCAGGTGATGAAAATGCAGCAGTGGAAATGACGCGGTAAAATATCTGGGGGATTAAATTGAACGAACAGTTTTCGTACTTCGTTTCATTGCTTGTTTACGATCGATTTTATACTCACCAGATAACCTATTAGTGATTTTGTTGGAGATATTACGCTCAATAAATATAAATAAATACAATAAAACTATATACGTAAATTAAACGTTAGGCCTATTGCAAAGGGCAGAATATTGCAGTCGTTAGTTATTGACGTACAGTTTTACCTGCTGTTATTTTTATGTTTTTATGTGGCCATCTGGTGCACAATTATAGGCATCAAGATATGAAAAGATGAAATATAACAAAATGACGGTTTTTATTAGCGGACTAGCAGGCGGTGTTGGAATGAGATAGGCCTATGTCACGCACAGTTGCTGAAACAAGGTCTCGTTACTAGTATCAGCAGCTCTACTGATCGGAGACAATGTATTTTATCATATTTTATCATAATTCACGTAAAACAATTTTAAGTTATTAAAATTTTGTTTCAGAGTGTCATATGCTGCTCTTAAACGCGCCCTCCAATGCGGTACAATAGTGGTACGCTATATACAATTCTCATAATCTCACCTAGCGGTCTATTTATCACATTCAAAATATGGAATTATGGTAAGTACAGTGTTGTCTGTCTCAAACGCAAGTTTTCTAGACTGGAAAATGGCATTAATCGAACTTAAGTCCATGATGACAATAAGATTGCGATTATCTTTATATACCTCCATGGATAAAAGTTTACATTTGTTTTACCGAAAATAACGAGCATTGCAGTTTCTACTACCGTGGTACTACTGAAGTTTTCGACGCGACGCCGTCTGATTGAAAAATACATTTTTCGCCATTAACGCGGAGAAACTGATATGGTGAGACCCTTTCATCATCGTCATAACGCTAAAACTGCCGACGCCGACCGCCTTGGGCTTCAGCTTTGATCGACGGTGACATCGCACCTGTTTGCCTCGCCAGTCTTCAACGTTCTCGCGTTCAGCGCCAAACACGTAGGCTACTTACAACACGTTCCACGCACGTTCTCACACAAAATTGATCAAGACCATCAAGATGCAGCGACTAGTGTCGTCACGGCTATTCACGCCGCCGCTGCTCATCTCCTCGGCTACTCCACTCCGAGCTGCGCTAAGCTTTATGTCAGGTGTGATGGTCTGAAGGAGCTGTAACGCCAAAAATGGAAATTTATGGACAACACGTTATATTCCGCTCTCAAATCAAACAACAAAAAAGTTCATGTGTAGTTTTAGAAGTATAACTTTCTCCAATATGAAGGCGTTCAAGATTAGCTATGCAGTTGCCGTCCCAAACAGGTCAGAAAGTGATCGATATGTAGCAACCTGAATCATGCCACAGCGGAAAATTCGCGAGACAGAGACCGTCATGTTCGCGATGGCACTGTTATTGCCATGTTTCAAAATAGGCCTATGTGGTGCGCTGCGTCTTAAAACATACGTACGAACTGGTGTATATTTTCTATTTGATTGATATAAGAAAATAAATGAAGATCAAATTTACTGAATGCGATCGTGATTTTCTTATTTAATTGACAGTCGCACTGCAGTTAATCGGCGCAATGTCGACACGATTTGCTTCCGTACCCGCGTCTGATAGACTGTTGAATAACACTAGGTCTGATCTGTGATGTCTGCGATGTACGAGGCATGCAATATCATACTGATACAATGGTTTTGAACGGCGTTCTATCACCGCCTCTGCGAGGTACGTGGGGTGAGACTGATGGAGTGATTCGATCCGGCACACTGTGCTGCCGAGATGGAGGGTCTGGCAAGTGTAGTTCTAGGGTCACGTGGTGCTTCCAGTGCCGACGCTCGTCTCGTCGCCGATGCCAGGAAAACAGATGAGACAGCGCCGAGCAATTAAATTTGCATGCACCGTCGGACCAGACGACGAATCGAACGTCTTCGGATTCGCTGTCGTCTCACTGCAGACATAAAACACGATGTCAAGTCTTCTGTGTCTCTTCATCATCGTAACAGACAAGTCGTTACGTCACATTAGTTTTTTTTACCGCGCGATGCTACGTTATGGTGTGTCGTCTGTCCGTCCGTCTCTCCGTCTGTCCGTCTGTAACGTTGGTAGATTGTGATCAGATATATTGAGATAGTCGGACAGTAATTTCACGGATTAATAGAGCGATCATTCCCCTTACTTAAGGATTCTAACTTGGTCCGAAAATTTGAAGGATAACTTTGTCAAATTTGGGATCGAACTATGATGGGGGTTGGAAAAGGCAACGTTTTTCTGCCTAAAAGTAGTTTATTTATTCATTATATCTTTCGTAGGTAGAAGAACTTCCGGGCGAGTAACAAAAACAAACAATGTGCAATAAAATTGTACGAATATCTAAAAAATACTTTATGATTATTTATTTATTTAGAGTTCTTCTGAGTTAGCGAAATACATACGAAGAAGTTAACTAAACAAATAAGTAAACTATTGGCTGGCAAAAGATGTGCATAGAACCCCTGATGCGCTGAATTCGCCGGTGTACATAAACTTGTGCTAGCGTACTAGCGTTTTAGCACGTAAGCGTGGCCATGCCAACTGCTCATAAAAGTATCAAAGGAAAACAACTGCCTACACACTCCGTATCGTTTGAAATTTACAGCAGCATCGCGCGATTTCCCTGCGCCAGCACGTCTCTTGTTTATACTGCATGCCGTTGCAATTGACAGTTTCATGCGGACGTATTGCTGAAGTTTTTTTTGCAATGTGTGCTCATAAATTTTATAATGTACAATATCTAAACGCGATCTGCCGGTATAATCTCTAACACAGTGAAGTCAAGTAAACAGCGGATGAAAGGAGTCGTTGAAATGAAAATATCCTCTGGTTTGACTCGTACCAACAACGATTGTTGGATCTGCAGCGATTAGCGACAAGTGGATGTTTGACAATGTTGATCGCCGTTCGTTTTACCGCGTCGTAAATAACGATTTGTTTGTTCGTGTCGCCCTGTTCTGACGGGCGACGTAATCCGATGCTTTCAGGGAGACGCCGGCGGATTACACTGTTAAGTCGGCCTGAGCCGGCGTCTGAGTGGATTAGACCAAAACGAAAGCGGAGACGTCTTCGACGGAGCGAGATATCCGGCCTGATTAACAACGTTTCCGGGACAAAAACCTCGTCGATGCCGCCAACAAAGACGACGCTGGACAACCGACCGGCTGTCCACGGAGCGACGGAGCGCGTCGACGAACTCAGCCGGAAACAGAATTCTCCACGCATCGAAAAACCACGCCGATAGCCAGATACTGGCCTCTCCCCCGCCCGTCCCTCCTCTCTCTCCAGTCTGTGGCCTCACTGTGTATAGGGATAAGACGTAACACAATAAGCTTTCATGTTGAATACTATGCAACACGATTACGCAACCTGATTACGGTGCTCTCCACATCATTATTTTCTTGCTCTATTTTTTGTTTGGGTTATATGTTTTTGCGTTGCGTCGCTTCGTCGAATATTAGATACCCGATTACGATACGTTACGATACGAAAAAAGAGTTTAAACATGGACTCAAAGGCTGAGTGATCAGCTTAATCTAGCACACGTAGCCAGAAAAATATGAAAAAGCAGAAACTGATACAAAAAAACCTCCAGTGCTCACATATTTGTTCGTATTATTCAATAATAATGATGATAATAATAATAATAATAATATGAACAATAACAGTTATAATCCCACATCTTTTTCATTTCACTTATTAATTTGCAAACTTCCTCGGGAATATATCTACAGAGGATTTAATAAAAATAATAATGAACGTCTTATATCTTTATTTGTGTTGTTCTTCAGCGTTTCAGTATTGTTTTCATCCGTGAGTTTTTTGATGTCCACGAAAACCGGACATCAGTTTGCCATTCCAACTTTTGTTTTATTCTTTTTCGCTTTTAGCCCCTTTTTTAACATTCTGGCATAAAAATCATGCAGTAAAATTCAAGCAGAAAATAGCGCGGCTGCATGGTGTGACGATATTGACGAATGTTATTACTTCTCCGGCGAACGTTTGATTTGCGGTGAAAAGTGCGGAGTTGGGCGCTGGACGTGGCATCAGTTCCGCGAAATCATCGACTGGTGCGACGGTGCATCGGACAGTCTGCCATTGTGGACCACGCACGTCGCCATCAATCACCGACAGTGTCCGGGCAACAGCGTGATTTTCACACCATACTACTTCGCAGAATCAGCAACAAGAAGCATATCGTATACGGCCCGGTTTAGATGTTTCGATGAAAACTGCTTGAAATCGGTGTCTGCATCGAGCAGTATGTACTGTTAATCACCCAATAGATGTTTTCACATCAACAATCTTCGTCAGCAGCAGCAGCAGTTTAGCGTTATTTGCGCCGGATTCAGCAGGTATTTCTATACGTATAAGTATAACTATAGAGTCGGCGGTCTAAATCCATTCTCTGAACCGAGTGAACTCTTGCCGTGAATGATAGCGCTATCACTGACGTAGTTGTAGTCATTGTGATTATTATTATTATTATTGTCGCAGGTGACGGTGACCGTCTAGACTTTAGTGTCTATACTGTGAGTATAGGATTAGTCGAGGACGTGTATATATACAATGTATATCACGACAAAGAACCGAGCGATGTGCGAAGCCAACTGTACCGAACCAGCATGTACGACAGTCGCTGACGATGATGCCATATATTCTCCTGTGAATGACCGACCCATCAGAAAACGACGATACTATGTAATACTCGGCATATCGATTTTAAAAATCTCTTCTGTTTTTTAACAAATAATTAATTATATATTTTTTCCGAACCGAGTTCACATTTCATTTTATTCCGGATTTTTTTTAGAGAATTTGACGCAGTTAAGGGCACTCAGAGTAACGTTTGGAAATTCTCCACGACAAAAAACGACTGTCTTTCTCGTCTACACATTGAGTAACCAGCGACTATACTGCTCTTTCACTCCAAATCTGTTCTTCACTATTCTGGCAACAGTGGACGTCAAAGGGTTAGTTAAAAGACTTTTATGGTCATTCACGGTCGTCGGAAATCACGTAGTTCGAGTCTCCATTGACGTCCATTGGTAACTATTGTTGTATCTAGCATCGGTTTTGAAATACGGCGATTTAGTGACTTAAAATCGCAAATTTTGTTCCCTGTCTGTATCTAGAGGCGTTGTTAGGTGCGACATTCATAAATGATGAGGCTATAGGCGAGAAAAGAACTCTGATTACATGTTTGAGCACTTATCACGATATCGGAGTGTGATAGTCAGATGGACGATACGATACGATACGATAGGAGAGTTTAACGTGGACTGAAAAGCTGAGTGTGATCAGCTTAATCTAGCGCACGAAACTAAAACGAAAAACGCCAGTGCCCACAATTAGTTCAATACAGGTTCAAGATCCGTGAAGGCAGTCCGGAAGGAATCAGAATGACTGTGGAGGAAAGGATTTGTGAAACAGATATGAGTTTTAAGTCTGGAGTGAAAACTGAGGGAGTGACAGATGGTGAGAACGAAGATGATGACTGTGATGAGTCATGTGCAGGATGAGGTGGACCAGGAGGACAGTGAACAGAATGAGGTCGATGGTCGACGGAGTGAAGAAGGGAGCTGAATGACTGACTCTGAATGATAGAATTGCCATAACAGCTTCGCACTTTCCATAGCTTCGTATGCAAACGTGCGATAAAAATCGGTGAGGATCCGAGACCTGCTATTGTCACTCGTTCGCATAATAGTCTACGATTGTACGTCGTAGTCCATGCACGGAAATATTAATAGAATGACTGTTGTACCGACTATGCAATGATCGCTTTTATTACTCAGTCGAGAATTCAGGTACGGTCACGGTCGATAGTAAACTATGTTGAGGCGTTAGCGTAACAACGTTCGATGATGACGTTCTCGCACAATGTAGTTATCGTCAACCTCGGCGACCGTGTCGGCTTTAAAACGCCTCCCATTCAGCGATGCTTCGTCGACAAACGCGTTGAGTTCTAGCTGACCCCAATTAAACCAAATAACCCGTCAATGCGCGGACGCCTGGCGGTATTGTCGTCGTAAAACGTGGAATAACTCGCTGATTTAGTGAATAATTCGGCGATAAATCAGGATACGACGAAGACGGAGTATTAGGTGATCATTGTTGGCGTCTACGCCGCGCCGTGCCGTGCCGTCATGAAAATACTGCTCTCATATCACGTCACGTATAGGCGCAGGAACATCGAAGCCATAGCGATCTGCGTCTCCGACGGCGTTGCGACTGTCACAATGAGGATGATTAGAGGCGACTCCATTACGTTAAGATGCAGCACTCAGCGCTTCTGAAGTTACGACTATACGGCGCCGCTTTACAAATTTAATTATCATTATCACTTTTTAGCTTACCTTGTATTACTAATTTTTGTCGACGTTTCGTAACAAATTATGCGCTTAGCACTCTACTTGTTTATGACGCTATAGGTTACATTTTAGTAGTAGTTTTCTGTCAGTCACACTTTCTTCACAATATTTATCTCTTGCATATACTACCTTCGTGGTGAATAAACGTATACATTTCATTCGGTGATTTGGCAGCGATGGACATCTTAAAAAATACTGTGTTTGAAAACATTAGAGAAAAGTAACTAATTTTCAACATTTTTGCATTGTTCAGTAATTATTCTGTAACACCGTTATAGTTGACGTTCGTAACTCATTGCGCCACGCACACACTGAAATGTGTAAACACTGAACGTGTGATTATTTGCTAAGTGGTGCGATTACTGTCAGCGCGTTAGAAAATATGTAGAAAAATACTACGTCACTGGACTAATTATTAACGCGCGACAGCATATGCTTAGCGCTTATTGCCCGTCCGTCTGTCTGTCACGCGGGTGGAACAGTCAAAATCGATTAAAGCTAGGATTATTAAATTTTCGTACAGTACCCTTTACTTTTTGCGGGATAAATTTCATCAAGAAATTTTAACGAGTTCCCCTTGCCTGAACGGAAGCGTCAAATGAGGGAGGGGTGAGGAAAACAAAGCCATTTTGTAGCTTGGCGGCAACAACGGCTAAACGAATGAAGTCATATATTGTCAGCCTGCCATATTGTCCCACTGATATTGTCAACAACGGAATTGTAGCCCACTAAATGTACTTTTCAGCGATATATAGAATACACTGATATTGCTGGGCGTTCTTCCGCTAGGGGGCGTCAAACAAGGATGAGGTGGTGAAACAGCTATTTTGTAGCTCTGTGCGTCAATATCTCATAGACGGTACGAGATACGTCCAAGTTAGTATTAATGACTTACGGGATTGCATTTCGATTGACACCAAAATCGATGACCTTGGATAACCTTAAACCGCTATAAGTTCGAATTTTCGGGGAATGTCACGTATACGCGGATATCGCAGATTTGGGAAGCAACAACGGCTACACGAATGAACATAAACCAATATTGTCCACTAAATATATATTTAGCGATGTAGATTACATTGATATTGCTGGAAATTCCTCAGCTAGGGTGTATTGTCAGAATACAGTAGGCGAAATTTCGATTTTCAACCTCTGTATTAGATGATAACTCGCCAACGGTAAGTAGTACGGCCACTGTTACTATTAACCATGAATAGAAAAATCGCATATTGTTTTTATGTAGATTATTTTTTCGCCAGGGCCTTCATACACGCACTGCTGTCGCGCGCTTACCTTTGCGCCAGCTAGGCTATCTTGTTATTGTTTTGGTTTTAGTCCAGTTTTGTTACAGTTTTCAGCCGCTAACTTTCATCATAACTTTTTTGTTCAGTTGAACGATTGCTTTGATTAAAACTTCGTTTTCATATCATCAGGTTTCTAACATCGCAACTATTGCCCCTCCGTATCACGCCACATCGTCGACATCTGGCGAAGTCGAACTGTTATCGCGGTTTTAGTGATGGGCGAGTCGGGAAGAACTGCACGGCTGATCAGCTGATCGATCTGTGGCGTGAAGCAGTCCGACGAACCGAGGTCGAATCCGGCCGAGTTTTTCCGATAAATTTCCTTGCTAGAAATTGAAATTTTCAGACGAAAGCGTCCACTTACGCTACCGGACCGCGTTCGACTCCAACTACGACACGCACTCAGACGTCAATTTCACGAGGTGTAGACTGTTGTTTGTCTAGCAGATGTTGCTGTCCGTCTGATACTGCTTAAAACTTCTAAACATGAAAACAGTTTACTGAGTTTAGATAAAAGTAATGCGCTGATAAGACATTTATCTGGTTGTAATGGGAGTTCAGTAGGCGATGTATTCATTGTTATTTTCAACCATATGCTGCTGAGTATACCTTTTTCTAATTTCCGCTGCTTCATGTGTGATTTTGTCGCGATAAACTATACCGTAGCTATTCTACATTTATAATGAAACAGTTATTGTTATTATTTAGGCTCTTCGCGCGATACTTTTGTCTTGGAATTGATGGACGCTCATGAGTAGCAACGGCTCTGTTGGATAACGAGAGCATTGTGCTGGTGTACTGTATATGGAGGGTGTGTATCTCACAATGCCGTGGTACTTAACTGTTCTCGAGCGTTGCCGTGAAACGATTCAGCACGAAATGTGATTTATGTCAAATGAGTTTGGCTTCTGAGGTCAGCGTAAGCAGCTTACGACTGACATCGTCGCCGACAACACGTCATCATGACGTCATACAAGACACCCGTTGGCGTCGTCGGTGACGTCAGACCAATTACATCACCGGAAATGTCACAGATGACGTCGGCAGCTTTCATGTTGTCGACGTCAGGCAACGGTCACCGCTGTGTAATCCATCATTAAGACCGTCAAGACCAGTAGATGCATTATAGGAAAGTAAATCGGATACCCTATTCTGCACGTTCATTGGCTCACAGACCTAGCCTAGGCTTACCCCAAGGCCCGCTAGCCCTAAACTACGTAGGCCCACAGCCCCCCTAGCCCTAGCCTAGGCCTACAGGCCTAGCTCTAACCCTAAGGCTCAAACTACATTGTAGCTACTATATAAGGCTATGTTTTTTCCTATTCTCCTCATACTATAGTTTAACACCGAAAGCA
>Ga0056129_1000489_pt1 | contig 10533 bp, 3 predicted proteins | sample WorMetLIZISLAND1_FD_71118 | JGI IMG/M metagenome (GOLD analysis project Ga0056129, IMG submission 71118) | Marine gutless worms symbiont microbial communities from Max Planck institute for Marine Microbiology, Germany - Olavius loisae LIZARD... ...
TTGACATCTGCAAATGGGAGATGCGTGGGGGATTGGTCACTGGTCACGGGCAGTGAGTTGTCTGCTGATACGTACCGCGCTAATTCACATCAATTAGCAAACGCCGGCAGGTTTCGTAAAAGCAATAAATCGCTTTGAAGACGACCGCCCAGCGTCTGTTGTCACGGAATTCTGTCGGGAATGATTTATAGAGTGGGTGTAACTACAATTGAATCGAATCGAAATCGTCATTTTGGGCTAAAAATCAAATCGAAATCGATCGAAAATCGAAATTTGGAAATCGTAACATCACTAAAAACAACAAAGTTCAATACCAACCTGCTTGTGTTCGCCGTGTCGACAGTCCAACTCTTTCATGAAGTACGCTACTGCCTCGTCGTATCTCTTCAGATCGCTCAACGTTTGAGCAATTGACACGTAAATTGGAATCATATCACGATCGTCGTTCACGCCAACTTCAACGGCAAATTTCTCCTAACAACCAATTGAAAGCAATGTGCACATGCGATGATTATATTTCAACTACTTTAGCCACTACAGAGTAGCGTCAAATTATTAATTTTTTTTGTTAAACATGTAAAACGAGCATGTCAAGATTACCTCCTGACAATGTCACAGACCACTGCGTTACCTTCGACTAAAATCTCCAGGCTAAGTTGCATCAGATATACGTAGACTTTCTGGAGCGGTACCAACACGAAATCTGCATATTCGAATCAGACATGGATTGAACTTATAAACTAAGTATTTTATCCAGGGAACCTCTGTGCAATGTGCTCCAATTTATCCAGTCACACACCTATCACTTCAGACTTAAAGCTCATCTACTCTACAAATCCTTTGTAGTCTCCTGGTTCCACCGAGACTGCATTTGATAGAACTGGACTCAGATTTTACCACTCATTGTCTTTTGTCTTTTTGTTTCTCTTTATTTCGTTTCTGTGGTCACGTGTGATAGATTAAGCTGATCACAGCATCAGCTTTTCAGTCCATGTTAAATTTTGTCCATCGTACAGTGATCGTGCACCTCAATCTGGGAGTGACTGGTGACAACTGAATCTGGCATTCGCCAAGGATGTGCGTTCTAATTAAAGGCTCTCATGGAGACCGAAATTTCAAGATGATGAAAAGTTTTGGTTCAACAAACACAATTTTAAAGCCTTTCTCCTACCATGCGATGATAATGATGCAGAGCGAGATGATAGCATTCAACGGAGACGGCAACATCCGCAACTCTCTCATGCAGTTTGATCAGCCGGCGTTGATCAAGTTCAGTCAACCGTTGCGGCGCGTCATCGACACAAATCTCTTCAATTTCATCGTTCAATTTACCCAGCTTTATTGCTGAAATATGATCACACACGTACACACCTCATAAAGGTCAGATTACAGCAACATTACAGAAGTCTTCAATTCAAACTTTTGAACAACCAAATCGTGTAACCGATACTTATAGGTACTACAGCAGCACATCTAGAAGAAATCTCGCGCATATATGTTTCTGCAGCAGTTTCATGCAATTAAAATGCAGTAAAAACAATAACAATAATAGAAGGCAGCAAAAATACACAGCAAAGTAAAATTTATTATCGCTAGCAATAATATCATCTAATTTATTTCACCACCTGAGAGCCCCATTGTTCTAGGATAACATGACAATTACAGGTGAAAAATTCCGATGAGGACATAAAATGCATGTGGAGCATTGAAGATTTAGAATTTCAAACAAAATGTCAACCTTATGTTGCAAATGATGCCAGACAGGAAGACCATAGTTAACATAAACTGTTTTATAACGAAATTATATCCAGCCATTGCATTACCTAAGACCTTGACTGCTGTTTGAATGTCATGTCAATAAATAATTTTCTAAATCCATGTCTTTGGAACCGATTAAGCTGTGCATTTTAAATCCGGTAAGCAGTGACTTACAAAAGTACTAGCCAATAAATAAACGACCACCCACAAGGGGTAATAGCCTAACCCATATGACCCCCTTTTAAATTACGGCACCCATCTATATCACTGGTACGTATGATACCCACTGCAAGGCAACAGCAACCCATAGAAATATGATACGACCTGAGCCAGGTAACCCAACTGCATTTTAGTGTCTGTATTGTCTATATCTCTGAAACAGACACACTTCAAATTTGGTACAACCAGAGTATTGGGATGAAACCACACGATGCCAGTGTCATACAGTTTGTCAGCGACGGCTAAGATTCTTATTTATTTTATGGGAGGTGGAAATATGTTCTGAATGGCTGACCATTTTTAAGCAGATCAGCAAGCTTCCACTGGTCAGCATCATTCACTCCAAGGTGCATCTTGTATGCCTTCTTCAGCGTCCGTTTTGCTGCGGAAATGTCTCCAAGCAGCAAGAATATCTGAGAAAAAAAAAGTCATTTCCAAAATTACATATATAATGTGACAAGTAAGAAGCTAACATTTTCGATGCCAGGTACTGCCTCACAGCACCTTCGGGGGTAACACGACGTCATCGGTCACGTGACCATTTGATAGCCCATACGTCATTTCCTATTGGTGTTCCTTTGGAACGGAGTCGCTAAATCCAACCATTTTTCGAGATATTGCGCTCTAAGCGTAGTGAGGTCACGAGTTTGACCTTTCAAGGTCACGTGACGTCATCAGTCATGTGACCATTTGATAGCCCATATGGCATTTCCTATTGGTGGTCATTTGAAACCAAGCCTCTATCTCTAACGGTTTCCGAGATATTCAACGTCTAATGTCACATAATAATTGACATGACCTTGATACGACCTCTAAACGAAGGTCAAGGTCATTCATTTTGGTACCAATCAATTTCTCATATACGACTTCATATAGGCTCTCAATAGTAACTTTTGCTCTAGGACGCACCGTTTAGCCACAATACATTCCATACAGATAGACAGACGACGACAGACGCAACACTGTAGCATGAGTGCGACCGTTAGTACAGTCGGCTACAAAGTACAGCAAGTAAAACTAAAGTCTGGTTTCGGGGCCATTTATGCCATAAAGCCAGGAAACAGCTTTGGCCTATCCTACAGTTTCCAGGGCCCACATGGGTAGCTACCTAATGCATTCTTCTTCTTCTTTTGTGGCAAGCATCACTAGGCGTGTTTAGCGCCAAACGTAGACATCAGTCTTCAGAGTGGACAATTCTGAGCCACGTCGACTGCAGGGAGAGGTTTTTTGGATTTCAGGTCTTGCTGGATAGTCGGCATCCACGCAGTACGAGGGCGTCCTGGTGGTATCCTGCAGTTCTCCAAGCGGGGAGCTGTTAAGATCTTCTCGGCGTCTGTTTCATCTGGCATTCGGGCAATGTAGCCAAGGGCGGTGAGGAACAATAACCATTAGTGGCTTGGTACAGGACTTTGCCAGGTCTTCTGCAGAAAGTCCATGCTCTCACTTGCTCACTCACTCAACAATATGACGCACCTGTTCAATAAAGGTATACAGCTGAAAAGGTGAGTCAAACAAGTCATCAGTCACTATTCTTCAATAGCACAAGTAGGTTTATGCCTCAAAATTACAGACATCCTCTGCATAATTTGCATCTATACATATGCATGCCTACAGCAGGGGCATATTTTGCTTGAAAGTTACCACATAATTTGCACAGAAAAAACATATACAAAAAATTGTTACAAGTGTTAAATGCATACCTCAACGTCAGATCACCACTTTAAAACCATAATTGTATGTGCATTATAACTAAGATATTAACGGTAAGGTACTTATAAATGTGTGAGTTATGATATGACATCAGCACACTGTCTTTATTAGCATATCATTTGCAACTTTTAATTTCTTACTACATCAAATACAGTCGGAGTTGAACGCACTTTTCCCTTCAGAATCAAAGACTCTCTTTCAGCCAGTTTGTCCCTCATCTTTGCTGCGCACTTGATGGAAACGTCAACGTGGCGCAGTGCCTGGCTCAGGTTGCCTGTTCGCTGGTATATGCCAGCGAGGTTGTACTGGCATCGGTAGAGGTCTTCGTAGAGTTTGTGCTTCCTGGAAGTTGAAACACAGCAATATCATCTTCATTCCGTAAACAACTGTAAGACATTATTGTTTGGTAATACTGTAAACATTTCCAGTTGCTGACAAAAAAATAACAATAATAATAATGTCTGGACTCTGGAGATTAGTTTTTTTGTTTCAACGCGTTTCTGTTCTTGTGCAACGATTTAACTCCGTTTTGCTGCGGGAGAGTTTTACTGCAGACAGCCGCCCGGATGATGACCTATAGAGTTATACACCTTACTTAATTTTTTCCTCCCTCGGGAATTGCTACTGAGGGTTAAAAAATAGTAGAAATAATAATAATAAATGTTTAAAATGTTTTAATTACTATTTTCAACATAAGTGCTTCTGAATTAAAGCCTAAACGGCAATAATTCAATTTTATTTATAAACCGGTCTAAATTGAAAAAAAGGGTTTTAACACTGTTTTGACTGTGAAATACTAAATTCTGTTTAGTTCAGATTCACACCTATCAACGTAGAAAACCCCAGCAAATGTTTTACAAATTATTCTTGCACTGGCAAAACGACTCTAACCGAAACTTTGTTTTATAAAGTATCGGAGGCATTTTATGAGGCAGGAAGGAAGGAACGTAGTAGGGGAAGAGAGGAGACAAGAACCATAAAGGTGTTTCTATTGCAAACTACCAGCTACTCAGATAGATTTATCTCAAACTCTTTCCACAAACAGCAACAAATTACCGTAGCCCTGGAATCAACGATGGAAGGTAAACCAGTAATTAATAAATGGCAAAACAAGAAAAATTATTCACACCAGATCATTAGTATATGTTGTCATACGCAATCATAGAATAATATTTTGACAGTAAAACCTCCAAATAAACCTAAAATCCACCACAGACAGCTACAGCTGCTTACTGTGGCTAGCAAGTGAGTTTAGCTGAGTAAGGTTAAATGGCTCAAACGGCATATTATAGGTCTTTTCAGCAGGGTTCCCAGTCTTTTACTGACAAAAAATCCGGAACTTTTCCATGACCTGTTCGGAGCCCCGGCCATGAGTGTTTAAATATAAAGAACAAACGGCATTTGCTTACAGTATTCAGAGTGAGCGAAGGTGGCAAAATTCATAAACATTCATGTACTACATTTAAAATTTAAGTAGGCAATAGTCAAACAAACTGGGTGCTTGTTTTCCACTTAAACCACTAGAAAAGTGCATGAGTTTCAAGAACATTTTTCCAGGACTTCACCGGTCCCGGAATTTTCAAGAAAAAATCCAGGACTTTCCAAGAGGCGTGGGAACCTTATCTAGGAGAAAATCTGCACTGTCAATCTCTTGACTGGTGCTAAACACTCAGCATTCTCAACCAATCGAAACCAAAACAAAAAAATAGCACAAAAAACTTACAGAAACAACCATATAAGAAGACTACTGACATATGCACCAACCAAAGCAAATGAAACCAAAGCCATTTTTGCTAGTGCTGTGCGAAGTGTTTTTTTCATTTTGAATCGAATCGAATAGTTATCGACGGTCTCAAAAGTCACCAGTAGTAAGTACTTGTTAAATAAATTCAACTGTTTTTATGGCACCGCACTGGTGCGGTTTCTGTTGAGTGTTGTAGGAGTTTCAGTACTTGGTGGGCCATAATGGGCCAATATAACATTGATTTTGTTGGTTGCTACGGTGAAAATTCGACATCATTCTGTTAAAAACAGAAGCTTTTTTAAGCTTTTTTAAGTAAGAAATTGGTGATGGTAAGTATTCTGAAATTTCGAATAATTGTACTCATTTCGAATCAAATCGAACACTAAAGTAACTATTCGATTCGATTAGAAATTCCGAATATTCGCACGGCACTACACAGTGGGCCATAAAAGAACATGCCACTTTATTTTGGACTATAACTTCCGCGTTTCATGATGGATTTCAACATTTTGGGTACCAATGGTAAAAGGAATAAACATTCTACAATACGGTTTATTTATTTAGTGGTTCCTCATCGGTTATGACGTCATAATTGCGTCACATTGCACGTCATGAATATTTACTGTGTAGATGAATATAATAATAGACCTATGTTGAGTTTTGAAGATAAAATTTGCATTAAAAACCTGTGGGAATGTAAAAGATTTTCTGCCAGAAGACTGTTAAGAGAATTTCCTAACAAGAACTGGAAACAGTTCACTTAGACTAGTTCTTGCCGTTGATGGCATTGAGCATTAAAATACACTGACAGTTGGTTTCAAAATGTGTTGTTGTGTGTGTTTTTAAATTTTCTCAGGTAGTGTAGAGACACAAGTGTGGTAAAGTTGCAAATTTTGTAAAGAGTATTTTTTCCTGTTTCCATTGGTGCAAGAAGAGTAAAAATCCACCACGAAACATGCGAGTTATGATCCCAAATAAAGTGGCACGTTTTTTATGGCCCACGGTATAGTATTTGCCATGTGGCCAGGAAATGGACTAGGCCTTTTCTACAGCGTCTGAAGCTGACATGGTTGACTACCTCATTGATGTCACTAAGACACACAGCAGATAAACACAAGTTAACAGCAAATATTTCAATGGCACAAAGAATAGAGCTGAGCCACACTAACTCGGCCGTTTGAATAGCTCTCTTCATGTAGTCGGCACATTTACGAATGTCACCGCGACAGTCGTATACCAAACCTAGATCACATCATTTAAACACAACCTAGCCTAACTTCCGCGATATCAGTAGCAAGAAATAATTCATCAAGGCAGAATATTTCCTGCAATTATTCGGTCAAAATGTAAACAATCGGAATATATGAAGAACCGACACAAGCATTTAGTACAGAACTTTATGTTGAAAACAGTAGACTTGATTGAAAAATTCTAAATACTAACTAAAAAAAACTACCATAATATGCGCACGGGTAAGTGCTTCTATCTACTGATGTCTGATATCCGACACTCATTATTTAAGTCTACAGACGATATTACAAGGAAGTCCAGCCATCACAAACAACCATGCGTGAAGCTTACAATAGCACTACATTGTTTATCTAAGAACATCAAGGTCAGCTACAATCTGTATATGGTGTAGTATATACAGCCTCGCATAGGATCGGCATAGGAGGACTAAATGAAGTTTCTTTGTAAAAATTTGGCCTTTTGAAAGCTAGTTTGGCCTTAAATTATGCGTATTTTCAAAATGAAACAGAGAGATCAGTCAGATGCACTGAAGGCACAGAGTTCAAGGTGCCGAGGGGAGGGGAACGGAAGAAGGTATCCCCTTCACCAACCAACTACGGGGGCCCACAGCAGCATCGTAAGTTCCACAAAGGGTCTGTGGCAGAGCCCCAGCCGACCCCGTTTGGGCGCATTTTGAGCGTGAAAGAGTCCACTTGCTGGTAAGAAATGTGCTATATTTGATGATTCGGCAAAAGCAGGATTTCATGAATCACGCAGAGGATAGTGGGAATATGCCTAGAAAGTGGGAGAATTGCGCTGAAAGCGAGAAGGTTGGCATGTAGTCAGTTTCCAATTTTCAAATGTCTAAGAAACATAATTAGCAAAATGCGACAAACCAAAATTGAGGAGAAGTCGAGTCTTCATTTCACTGTATTCGACATCACTAATTGTGCCGCGGAGTTTCTCACACATCTGCAAACTCTGGCAGAACGACTCCTCGGCTTCGCTCAGCGCCTGGAGCTCGTCGGGCGTGCCGGCGTCAAACGTCTCGGCACGTCGGAAGAGCGTCATGCCGATGGTCGCATGCGCCCGCTGCTGTTCCACCACACTGCGGCATCGCTCGGCCAGGTCTAGGTGCATGCGCTGCTGACGCAGGGCGTCATCAAAACGACCAAGTTCGCCGTAACACTCGCCCACGCGACGATGGGCTACAGCCATGCCAAGCGGATCATCCAGAGCCTCACAGAGCACTAGCTCCTGCTCGTGCTCCACAACCGCATCTTCAAAGCTCCCTGGATCCAATCCAATATTTGTTTAACAGAAAATTGACAAAACGCAATCTCATAACAATAGGATTAAGATAAAACAATGCAAATTAATGTGGTAGATTTTAATAAACGTCTTTTCGAAAAGCAGTCTCGTAAAAAAGTCAGTAAGATGTCCAGTTTGTTGAGTAAGCTGCTGGCTGTGCGGTCTTGTCCGGAGATTCTAGTTCTGTGATGATGTCGAAGGTGATGGGAGAAGATTGAGAATAGGGACCTGCGAATCGTTTTTTTCGTTCGAATCGAATCTCGAATCGAATCGGCCGTCCGATTCGTTTTCGAATCGAATCTTAGAATCGAATTGGCCGTATACCACGCAACCTTGGTAACACAGCCTAACGGACTGCAGGCCTGTATTTTGTATTTGTAACGAACGAGAGTGATGTACGGACTACGGAACTCCGAAATGAGTACTTGTTTATTTCAATTCAGTCATAAAACGCGTCAAACAATGCTGTTGTACGCTTATTTTACTCTCAAAATCGACTTTAAATGCAGATTTAACCACCACCAATCGTTTCTTTACGAATGACGATTGACAGCGCGGATGATTCGAAAATTACGAATCGGACCATCAATACGAATCGAATCTCGAATCGGACGTACGATTCGAAATCGAATCGAATCACGAAGCTTCGCAGGTCCCAAGTTGAAAAGCAGATGATTATTATTATTGTGTTGAATTTGGTCAAATAGTTGGAGTACCATGGTGTCACTATGTTGTTGGAATGACAGACGAATCATAATCATACACATACGATTCACTCACACAAACTGCTCAACTCAACAAACTCTCAACAGTTTTGCAATTGCAGTCAAGATTTGTAGCACAAAAATGACATCTAAAAATCATAACCACAAAACAGTTGGAATGAAAGTTAATAATATATGATAAAGTAATATATTTCTTAAATTTTTGCTCATGGGTAGGCATTATGTGTTCCTAAAATCTGCTATTGGTCTACTGCTACTGATCTGTCCTGCATCCAATGGAGAGAAAGCAATTGCCAGGGTAGGCTGCCAGTAGGCATCGTCTGAATCTCACTTGTAACCATTATGGAGTCTAGAAACAACTCGACATGGGCGGGCCAGTACACAATTACATATTAACACTATTAAACATCAAAGTGTGTATCCTAAATTATATGCACAAAGTGATTACAGTCACGATACATTATGTTAACAACATACCAAGACGTGACAACAACTCTCCGATCTTATTGCATACTGCTGCAACCTCCTTTAGATTCCCTTTACTCTCCAATTTACGCTTTTCCTTCTGCAGTTCTGTTGTAACAAAAAACAATGTTTCGTGCTACAATATAGTGAACGGCTATGTACACAAAGTGTTAAAAAGTATGCAAACAATATTACAGTCATGCATTACTGTAACTTGCGACGAGTGCAAAATAGTTAATGTTCCATGAGGTACGATTCAGCAATGGTAAGCAACGTGCATGTGGAATAATAAAAGTTTCGGATAAATGTAGCGTTACAAACTTACAAAACACTTTATTAACCACTGTACTCACGGAATATTTTAACTATTACTCTACACTTTAAAATGACATGCAGAAATCAAAGAAAGATTCAGTTTCTGACATTACCGATACTGCCACGGACACGCCGTCGGTAATGGCTGATCTCGAAAACATTGTATAGAAGGCTGTGGCGGCCGTTGTTGAAGTGATCCGGTAGGAATTTAGCAACCTGTGATAAGAGGGGCGTCTCGATGCAGTTGAATCTAAGCTGTTTGACATGGAGAGCACCAGTATTGGACAGTCATCTACTATCGACGAATCATTGATGAAGGAGTTGGAAGCCGTAAAGATGATAAGTCGGGATAGCGTGTTGCAAGCGAATAACAACGAGCAGTACAGTACAGCAGACGTAATAAATCAAAGGTCTGGAGCTGAAGAAAGAATGTATTACTCGGGAATGCATTACTGCTGTTGTAGAGTTCTTTCGATTACAGATGCATCGCAGAGTTGATGCAGATGATATAGATATTGCTCATCCTGTTAAACAGAAGAATGAATCTAATGTGGTGGTATATACTGCTGCATTGGGTTGTTTTATGTACTAATGTGCCGGTAAATAATTATCTATGGTAACACATAGGGTTGCTACTATAAATAGCGGTCATTTTGCAATGCTTTGCAGAGCTGCGGTGGCTCAATGGTAGGAGGCTCGCGCCATACACGGCAGCACCCGGGTTCGCTCGTACTGCTCGATTGACTATTTTTTGTTTAACTTTTCTCTTTCACTTAAGTTTTCCACTTATTCAGTTACGAATAGTTATAAAATTGCACCTTTGTGAGTCTCTACAGAGTTAGGTTAGGGTTAGTTGTTAATGTATTTAGGGTTACCGCCACCGTAGTCACTGCTGGTGTCGCAATAGCATTGTGCTAAACGGAAAGTGGACTCAATGCCCAACCGCGACCAGCAGCACTCTCGCAGGGGTCCGGCTAAAAGTCGAAATCCACGAAATCCACCCAAATTTACGAAATCCAGTCTCTATATTAAGCAAATTCCACGCTCTGCAACAAA
>Ga0056129_1000490_pt1 | contig 10529 bp, 7 predicted proteins | sample WorMetLIZISLAND1_FD_71118 | JGI IMG/M metagenome (GOLD analysis project Ga0056129, IMG submission 71118) | Marine gutless worms symbiont microbial communities from Max Planck institute for Marine Microbiology, Germany - Olavius loisae LIZARD... ...
GGGGGGGGGGGGGGTTAAAGATTTAGTGAGCTAGTGGGTTGACAAAGTAGCAGGTGCCTTGGCCCTTCGATCCCGTCAACTTGTAGTGTGATATGTTGATGGATCAAGATTCTGCTCTCTTGTGTGTTTGCCGTGTGACAGAACTGCGAAGGCGATGCAAATGTGGAGATGGCGTTGCGAAATCCGACACTGTACGTGCTGAAGCCGCAGAGAGAAGGAGGCGGTAAATTATACACTCACTGCTAATTCTGTTGATATCGACTTTTTAATATCATTATGTTCAAAATTAATCTGTGCTAAATGTATTGTAAAGTTGCAACTTAAGATCGTAGACCCGAGGGATGTGTCTTTTGCTTAGTTAAGTTAGTTACTTATCATGTGAAGGATGATGCAGACAAGGCAAACACAAGTAATTAATGACGAGTTCGCCCTTTTGTTAAAGATTAAAGGTAAGTTCTTGATTAGTTCCATGATAAGTTCTTAATGTGAAACTTTATGACAGAACTACGCAGTGTTACTTGCCTTATGAGACACGCTATGTTACTTGCCACCTGACACAAGTGAACACACCCCACCTTAACCCCAGCCAGTAAGGCTGATACTTGATTTACCTACCCCGGAGGGATAGAAGGCTGAGTTGATGCCCAGGCTCGGAGTCAAACCTGCAACTGCTTGATAGAAAGTCCAATGCTCTAACTGCTGCGTCACCACGACACCACCAAGCAGCCTGTGCCATTGTATACCGGACACAGTTCACTTCCTTGTTCTCTTGTGGTACATAAGCTTTCTGTCACGTGTTAAACTACACCGTGGACCATAAAAAACGTGCCACTTTATTTGGGATCATAACTCCCATGTTTCTTGGTGGATTTTTACACTTTTTGCACCAATGGAAACAGGAAAAAATACTCTATCGGAGAATTACAAAATTTGCAACTTTACCACAATTGTGTCTCTACACTACCTGAGAAAATTTTAAAACACACACAACAGCACATTTTTAAACCAACTGTCAGTGTATTTTAATGCTCAACGCCATCAACGGCAAGAACGAGTCCAAGTGAACTGTTTTTAGAGTGTGTGCTCAGAATGTCCACCCTCTTCTTGCATGTAGGCTTTTACATTCCCACAGGTTTTTAATAAAAATTTTATCTTCGAAACTCAACATTAGGTCTGTTATTCATGTACACAGTAAACATTCATGACGTGCAATGTGACGCAATTATGACGTCATAACCGATGAGGAACCACTAAATAAGTAAACCGTAGTGTAGAACATTTATTCCTTTTTCCGTTGGTACACAAAGTGTTGAAATCCATCCAGAAACGTCCAAAATACAGTGGCACGTTTTTTATGTCCCACGGTGTATATCACATGATATCATGATATGTGCAATGGCAGGTAACAACACGTTTGGTGAAGCAGTGCGTGATGAGTTGGTGAAGATGAGACACTCCCCTGAGAGGTCGTCGTATGTGTTGATGAAGCGTGTTCATCCGCTCGTCTATCGCAACTATCCCGTCTTAGCCGGCTGTCCCGTTGAGCTACGCCAGATGGTCAGCGAACTCGGCATCTTTGGCTCACTGCTTGCGTACGTTATTTTTTCACATGATTGACATATCGTGGTCACTCTGAATATGCTGAGTGTAACTGCACGTGTAAGTCGTGAATGTATATAGTGCATAAAATGCTAGCACCTCTAATGTGCTGTATGTACTTAGTACTCTGAAAACAACTGAGTTTTAAGCAGACATGTCCGCAGCGACGTGGTCTGCAGTGCGTTGCAGCAGCAGACAACGAGTCATACAGGCAGCTTCAGTGTTATGTTGACGTTTGTACAGGAACGGAGACGAGGTAGTGTTCAATCGTCAGCAGGGCTACTTGCTGCGTACAAAGATGTTTGGTGTCAACGAAGGCGGCGTAGCAACCGGCTACTCAGTCCTTGACTCTCCATTGCTCGTTGATAGTTGGCCACTACCTGAACAGATTGTTACTCTAAGCACATAGTCGGATAGTGATACTAGAACTAGGCCTGCTAACCCATACCATGTCGGCACTTATTGGATCAGCTTATTGGGGGCCATTTGGCAGTATAATTCCCCGTGAACTGGCAAAATACAGTGAGAAGCCGTGCATTTGTTGTAGTTAGACAAGTTTACAGTTATTCACCAGAGGGCGCTAAACGTTTGTTATTGTAAGACGACAAGTAATATAAAGGAATTTGTTTTGTAAGTAGTGTGCCATTGCAATAACAATGTTTTTAATTTTACAAAGGAAATTTTCAGTGAAAACTATCAACTAAATACAAAGATGTATATTTACGTAGAAGACATTGAGAATATACATCCACTGATGGTACAAACAATGTATGTGTCACTTCAGACAGTCGTCATCAACACAGAAACACACATATAAGTGAGACCAGTCATTCACCAGGTTGCAATCATTCATTCATGTCTGGCATGCACCACTAGGAGTGTGTAGCACCAAACGTGGACATCTGTCTTCAGTGTGGAAGATACTGAGCCACATCAATTGCTTCATTCAGGGAGACGTTGTATTTCAGGTCCTGCTGGATAGTCTTCGTCCACATAGTACGAGGGTGTCCTGTTGGTCTTCTCCAGTCCTGCAAAGGGGAAGCTGTTAAGGTCTTGGCATCTGTATCATCTGGCATTCGGACAATGTGGCTGAACATGGAGAAATGCTGTGCATGGACAATAGCTGAAAGGTGTGGTTGCTTGGTTGTCTGTTTCACTTCATCATCCCACACATGGTGGTAGTATTTGATTCCTAGCAGCTTTCACAGACACCATTGCTCATGCGCACCAATCTTGTGTGCATCTATTTTGGTGACTGCCCAGCACTCGGTGCTATACAGGAAAAGGGATAGAATGCAAGTATTGTACAGCTTAGCTTGATGGAGACGGTGACTTGCAAATCTTGTTGTCTAGGTTTTGCATAGCCACACGACACTCGTAATAGCACTGACATGAGATATCAGGAGAGCTTTGAGTTGTTGAGTGAATGAGGGAGTCAAGATCTTCAACTACTGCAGCCTCCTGCCCTTGAACTGTGATTGTCGATGGCTCATCCTCCCTGCTGACCAAAGCTTAAGACTTTTGTCTTCTGCCAGTTCAGTTTGACCTTGAGAGATGCAGCTTCAGATGCCATCGTCTCAACAGCAGGTACAAGGAGTTCAAATAGCTCGGTAAGCAGAGCAGCATCATGGTCAAAATCAAGATCTGAAAATGAGTGCAGACCAAATGACACTTCCTTTATGCCTGTGCCAAGCCAAGCAGTCTCAGATTGGCACAGCTGACAGAGTCGTTGTACAGAGCCATATCTTGTCTGGAATGCCGAGCCTGGCGAGCAGTAACCAAAGCAATGATCAGCCGAGTAGTGAATAAAGGCAGTACGCAAATCAACATCGGCTGCATAAGTGGGATGACCGTAGTCTTGCCGTCGTTGAGCACTGTTGTTTAAAGTTGCACAGAGTGTTAACACTTATTGTGATATATATTGTTGTAATTTTATTTGTTTCAGTGCTTAAATGATTATATCTTTGATTTGTTTGTTTATACTAAGTGGAGTTAGTATGATGCTTTGTTAGTTTTATGTTGATATGTTTTATCTTTTGTTCGTTCATGCATTGCTTTACACAATAGCTACAGTACTTGTAGCAAGTTTTGATTTATTACAGATTCCATTGTTCATTTCATGGTGCTAATGACACACATCATGCATCTGCAATTCGCATGCAACGACATTCATACAATGCGTTGTTGTGCTAATTAACGGGGTTATAATTTTTGCTGATGTTCCTGAATTAAAACACTGTTGAAGGTCAGTCAGTCACTGGCATTAAAAACTGTTGATATCTGGAAACGGTAGAAGACATGAGACCTAGTTCAATGCTAGATTGATAGGAAACAACATCTTTAACGTAGTGAACTGTGCCTTTATCATATCTAGAAGGTCACTTGGCTATTCAGACCTTTTCTAAATGGTGTATCTTGGCAAATACAGTATGTTTTTTGTTATGATATGCTTATCAGATCACATACAGTTGTATGTTGCATTTGCATTCTTATTTATTTACATAACCAATTTGTATATTTTCACTGCTATGTATGTGTGTTGATGAAATTTGATATGCAAATTGAATCTTGTACCCATTGATAAAAGTTTACCTCCAAAGGCAACTGCAGTTTGCACTGTGCATGTATGTTTATTGCGGAATTGTAGTTTATGATAAGTTGCTGCTAATGTCAATATCACAGTTTCAGCTATTGAGTGTATCTTTACCGTTAATTCAGGTTCATCAGTGCCATGTCTCTCAGTTGTTAGAATTGATGCTTAAATGATTATATCTTTATATCTTTAACGTAGTGAACTGTGCCTTTATCATATTATTACAGCCAAAGTTCAATGCTAGATTGATAGGAAACAAGGCGTGTACATGATATTGTAGTTTAATATCATGTTTTTTGTCATGCAGATCACTGGCACTACCATCACTGTGTGCTGTTTACTGTGTAATAGCACACAGTAAACAACGTTAAATCTATATTTCATTTTCAACATTTATCTACACATGTTTGCAAAGAAAGCTGAAGGCGTGATGATACTACCATCACATTATTGTTGGCAGTGTTAAACATCGTACAGTAACAACAAAGAATATACAATAAAACGATCATGCAGATCACTGGCACTGGATACACATTAACGTCATATTACCAGTGGCGAATTCAGACGGAACAGGTATCTGCTTTTCTGTTATGAAACTGAACATTTTCAGGCCAGCTGTATTCATAAAAATTATAAGAATTATACAAATGTCGTCTTTTCTTCAGTAAATTTGCTTGTTGTGTCGGGAGGTTCAATGCAAGTTTCCAAAATATTTCAGTGTTTGGTACATTCCACACCACCAGAATCTGGAGCTTTGTTTGCAGCTGCCTCCTGTTCCACAGATGGATTTGGAGGGGCACTCAGATACCAACGTGTTTACTGTGTGCTGTTCAAATTCACAAATCTTTATACAATGATGCATTTCCTGGGATCCAAATATGACAATTATTTTTGTGGCTAGACTCCACCTAGGACGCCGCCGGGAGAACTTACAGCGCTCCCCTGATCTTCTAGCTAGATTTAAGGAGGCAGCTTCGTGTGCATGACGGGAGAGGAGGAAGGAAAGAGAGGGAGGGGATGGGAAGTTGTGCCCCTTTTTCAAATTTATGGTCTGCGCTTGAATACGTCACTGATACTACGTACTAATAACCATACAACAATATCAAATTCTGTTTTTGCTTGAACGGCTTCGCCTGTCATAACTGATTTATAGCCTTAAATATAGTGCAAACTGGTCGGCTGGTGTTTTTGATGTAGACGTAAAGTTTAAAATGTATGACGCAGCAACATGCAAAAATCCAACACAATGCCTATGTCACACAATGACGTGTATAGTCTAGTATGATCAGATGTCGGTCGATTGTAACAATCGTGAAAATCTATCTATTCACTGGGAGTTCCAGTCACTTGTTAGTGGCACCGAGTTTCATCTGAAGAAACCTCGACGACACTTGTTTCACTTGTTGTAGGTACTCATTTCCACCGTGTTTGGCCCACTCCTTCTCAAAGTCACTTTCGAAAATCTCAGCTCCTCTCTTTCTAGTTAACCCCGTTTCCTCGAGACTGAGTTCGCACATTTTCATGTCGTCAGCGCCTGTCCACAACACCAAGATGTGCTAATCACACGCGATATACAAAGTCCCGTCTACATATTCTAAGCTGTCGTCTCATTCACGGACGCAGATATTATTTTGATCTAGACAATCCAGGACCTGGACATAAAGCTACGTCGACAAATGAGAAGACAGCTTAAAATTTTGCTTGCAGCCAAAACGAGTTCTAGTGTATTTCATTTGTAATTTATCACTTTTCTATTTTTCAGGTATTCCGATTTCCGATATTTAACCACTCTTCGTTGTTACAGCAATGTTCTGGCTTCTAAGCAAGGCAGAAATAATTTAATTCGTAGAATTTGGGATCTTTTCTATGGATCTCTATGATAAAATTTTGTGAATGGATTTGCTTTTGCACTGAGAACCATAGATTAGATTTTGGAGTGGGCAGTCACGGGTCCAGAGCCTGGTATACTGGGTCAGCTTAACCCTTTGACGCCCACTGTTGCCATATGTGTACTGTTATAAAGCATCCTGTGCCAGACCGGGTTAAGCAGTCATTTGTAATTTTTGACATCCGGACACTCTGACGCTCTGCCATGAGCGTTAGAGTGCCCGGATGTCAAAAATTACAAATGACAGATTAACCTGGTCTGGCACATAACTGTACCCCTACGGCAACAGTGGGCATCAAAGGGTTATGTGAAATGCGTAAATTTATGGTAACGTTAAAGGCCTTTAATTGGCCCTGATAAGATTGTTCAATGTTCATTGTGGTATTCTGCACATAATTGAAATTGATTGCAGCGAAAATTATTATGTGGCCCTCACTAGGGCGTCGCATTAAGTGTTGCATCATGTCTGTCCGTCCGTCCGTCTCCCATATAACCTATACTGTGCTGGCGGGGACGTAAAACACTGCACAATCCAATCCGTCCGATTGTCCCGTACCTCTGATTTTCTCGAAATGGGAAGATCATAGAAACTCGTATTAGTAGACATATAGCACTGGACAATAGGCCTAGTAACTAGGGGAGCAAATTTGAGGTCTATAGGTCAAAGTCACTGGGAAGGAAAATGTAAAGAAAAATCGTTATTGGTGCATATCTTCGTCAAAATTGAATCGATTTTCGTCAAACCAAGACCTGCATTAGGCTATCACCCACATACAGTACATTGCTGAATACATTTCACCAGCGGAAATGCTTAGTTATTGTAATATCTGGCAGCGCCACATGTCACAGCGGCCAGCTGGCAATGCACCTACTTGTGTTAATGTATCATTGAAACCATCGATAGTGCGACGCCAGTATTTTATTTGCCTCTCGTCTGTAACGTTATGTATTGTGGCTAAACGGTGCGTCCTAGAGCCAAAGTTACTATTGACAGCCTGTTGGAAGTCGCTTATGAGAATTTGACTGGTACAAAAATGAGTGACCTTCACGTTTGTTTATAGGTTGTATCAAGGTCATGTCAACCACTCCGTCACATTCGTCTCGGAAACCGTTAGAGATTCTAGAGGCTTGGATCAAAGGAACACCAAATCACCAATAGGAAATGGCCTACGGGCAGTGGTCGAATTACGAGGGTGCCCGAGGGGGCCTGGCTCCCTGAAAGACCGGGTGGCCGTGGCCCCCTCGAAACATCTGGTTTGAGAGGGTACAAGGGGGCCTCTAAAAGGCCCCTCTGAAATCACCAGTCAAAATCGGTCAAATTCAATACATGATTGTAACATATCAATATCATTTCTAAGCACCGATAATGATGCACCGACCCCGGCTACATGATCGATAAACCATGCTCAATTTTTGATTAACGATGTCGCCTAAAAACTATAATTGCAGTGCACACTTGTGTATTTTCATCAGTACAAATTACACAATATAACATATTCGTTTACCGGGTATTATAAATCGACAGATCGCAATTAAACAATAGAAAGTTGGCTGGTGGAAAAGTTAGTACCATAGGCTTATATCTATGTAACTGCAGTCGGTATATAAAATTGCGTTTGGCATCGTTGGACGTAAGAATAGCCCACGTTCATGGCGTGGGCGCCACAGTTCATAAACATGGTCGTTTCGTTCGGATAACAGCGGATGTAAAACATGATTTTCATTATGTAGGACACGACTGAAAAAATCATCGTCAGCGTCTTCCGCAAGGTTCTCCACACTGAGTGCCAGCCAGTCGATACACACTGTTTAACTCAGTCAGTCACATCAGCAGTTCATAATGAGCAGTTCAATTAGTTACTTAAGACTAAGATAGATAGACGAGGGCTGACAAAAGACTGTCTGTCGTGCATGCATGCGCGGGGCATGCGCAGTGTGGCTTCATCATCAACACACTGCGGAAGAAAACTTTCTCGACAGGTTCTGTCAGAAAAGACGACAAGTATAGTGCAGTTCTGCAGCTGCCGCTGTTGCTATTGGCCAACTTAAACTCCAGCTCATTACTCATTAGTAGCCTTACGGGCTTTTTGCTTCCCGAAATGTGACTTATGAGGGGGCCTCGACAAAAAATTTTCTAGGCTAGCTATCGCTCGCCATATTTTCCGGCCCCCTCATAAATTATGCTATAATTCGACCACTGCCTACGGGGAATAAAATGGTCACGTGACCGATGACGTCACGTGACCCTGAAAGGTCAAACGCGTGACCCGAATACGCTTAGAGGCTAGAGCGCAATATCTCGAAAACAGCTGGACATGCTATTAGCAACAATCACTAATTACTAGATAGTGTGCTGTGACTGTGAGGCAGTACAGTCCGCTATTCTAGTGGCAGCTTGGCTTCTTGTTTAATCAAATGATTTGTCATATACTGTTAAAAAGTGAAATGCGCAGCCTAAGTTTTATGGCAACGTTAAGGGCATTAGCCTTTAATCTCCTTTAATTCAATCATTTATTAGCCATAATGACATGAGGTAAAACAGTAACACAGAGAATACAATCAGTACAAATGGCAGGTACAACCAGGCAGAAACTGTGCTTATAGTTGACCTTTAATCTCTGGGGTCTTGGCCCCAGGCCCATTATAAAACCAAATGCCAACCCAGAATGTGTCGAATGGTTAATTACCGGCAACAAGCAGAATGGGTTCCTTGTTCTCGTGTAACTCCATCTGGCGAGCAATCCAGCGACCGTCGAAGTGAGCGTACCACCAGCCTTTCAAGACGCTGTCCGACGACCGATGCTCGTCCGACGGCTTCGCGTACGCAATGGAGAAGTAGCGCTGCTGAGGTTGTGTCGACTTGACAGCCGCTGACCTTGCCGCTCGAGACGTCTCTTGTTCGGCTGTAAAACGCGACCATGAAATAAGTCAGTAGTAAACATCTCTAAAATAATGGCAGTTACATGTACTTGGTATGACGTGATATTTTAGCGTCGGTGATGATCGGTTAATTAAAATACGTTAGCCACATTGGTTATTCTACAGGAAGTTACCAGAAGCTGAAAAGTTTTTGCAGTAAATTGATTAACATATGGACACGGGCCTCCTCCTGTCACCGTGTTGCATGACTGGTGGCTGCCGGTTCACACAGAACTGCTTTCACTGAACTGACTCAGACCGGTCAATTACTGCTCGTCAGATTTTGAGCTTCAGTTTTATCAGTTACCAGAAAAAAACAGTGTAAATAATAGCATGCTAAACTGATAGAGAATTATCTCAAAGCTGAATAGCAAAGATTTTTGTCGTAGTTTCTAATTCTAGTAACATTACAAGATAGAGTGCGTGCCTATAGAGCTATACGTTCGATAATCGATAATGACAATTTTTGTTCCAAAATCTCGCATTGTACAAAGCCACTTGCCATGTGATAAAAACTACAGCAAAAGCAGTCAGGCTAGCTTGGTTTTATCGGACACGGTGTGTCGTCAATACAGAGCGATGAAAGGACCTGTCTGCATGACTGAGTGTGGAGCGCGCTGTTCTTCCTGGATGTTTCTCTGTTTGTTCTTCGTCTTCCAGTCATGGTAAACTTTCAGTCGCCGATGAAATTCCTCGCGACACGCTGTCAGCAGCTCCATGTCTACAGTGAAACATATCACACAGAGTGTGGACTGGAAATGTCTAAATATTTACAAAATACAATGATACAGTAACTTGCGGTGATCCAAATCAATTATTTATCTTGTAAATGTTAATGATACGCCTACATGTAGGATACACGAATATGAAACTTAAAATACTAGCACCTCAGTTAAAACCAGACAGGGCTTAGAATGCACATAAGCATTAAACTTTAAGCTATTTTGCTAGACTTAGATATGAGAATGAGATAAATCTTTCATACGGTTGTCTCAGTGTCAGTGATGCAGTCTATAGCTATAGTCTATAGCTATAGCTATCGTTCCACGCAGTCACATGTAGAAGACATTTTTAAACTTATAAACGTAGAATGTTCAAAGTTTGCAGAAGTATAGGCTATACACGAAGTAATGGAAAACAAATTACCGTAGTTTTACATTACACTATTTTCAAAGTAGTTTTACTGCGTTGTCACGTGTTGACTGTGTTCTCAGGGTATCCATCGAAACAATTCACGCCCCAGACACTTCGCACCTACAATTTGATACCGCCAAAGTATCTCGGACGTTTTGGCATGGCCGAAGTGTCTTGGATCCTAAGTGCATTGACGCCGTTTTCAGCATTGCAAACTTATATATCAAGACTGAACTTGACGAATTTCTGAGAAAATTAATACGAATCGTGAGTACTGACCAGACGAAGTGTTGATTGTGTCACGGATTGTAGCGTAAGTCCACTTCGACAAGTCATGCTTCTTGTTCTTATCTTTTGCCTGAGCCACTGGCCTGTGTCCAACAATGAACATTAATT
>Ga0056129_1000491_pt1 | contig 10518 bp, 6 predicted proteins | sample WorMetLIZISLAND1_FD_71118 | JGI IMG/M metagenome (GOLD analysis project Ga0056129, IMG submission 71118) | Marine gutless worms symbiont microbial communities from Max Planck institute for Marine Microbiology, Germany - Olavius loisae LIZARD... ...
TGGTGAATAGGTGTTTTTTAATAGAAGATGTGATATTGGAATATGGTAATGGGTAGGAAGTGATGTTGGGTAAGTTTAATGCAGATTATTACAGCTTTACAAATATTGATGAAACTGGACTATCATTCCAAATCAGTTCATCAGCATCGCGAGTACAGTACTTAGTAAGTTAAGCTTGTGGAACTGGAAGCCGTGGTGCCATGTATCACGGACGTCTTCTGGGCTGAACTGATAGTCTGGGCCCTAGCTGAAGGGGAAGCCAGTAAAGCTTCCAGTACTACAGACGAGTACTAGATAGTAATAATGACTTTGGTCAGTTAATTACGTTGGACGTATTTTCGCCTGATGTTTATACACAAGATGCTAATTATTAGGATATATAAATTTTAAACCTCTATTTGAGTACTCAGTAGGCTGAACCAGTGGAATCCGAAGCTTTGATCGCTCACACATCCTGGATAAACTAATTTGGAACGATAGCACAGTTCCATCAATATTTGTAAACAGCTGTAAAGCTGTAAAAATGGCTGAGAAGACGCAATGTCAACAGTATTACTAGTACTAGATGCAAGAGGTCCTGGTGACAACCTCTATGCATGGCCACCACCAGTACTAACCTATCAGTATGCTGTGTGGCAACATGCACTGAGTAGGGATCTGGAAGTTTACAACCTTCATGCACCAGCAACTGAGGACCATATCAATTGAAAGACACTTTGTTCACTCCTCGAATGATCATCTAGCTCTCGGAAGGCCCCACCACAGTGGCAATGTGGTCTCTCTCTTTAGTGGGACACATTAGAGGTCACTTTGAACTGAAGACTATCGTCCCAGCCAATCTCTTGACTGCTTGACTACAAAACACTCAACCAATCGAAACGTATTTTCAAGTGTTGTGTGGCAAATATAATCACATGTTTCAGAAATAAATAACACAGACACATTCATCACAGTGTGTTTACAGTCCACTCCTAGTTAACTAAGACATAAACGAGACAGATGATACCAGTGTCGTCTTGTAGTGTATCAAGGTAACGTGTGGCGTCATCAGTGATGACAGTCACTGATGACACTGCTGCGGAGTCTGGCGATGTTTGTGTCTGAAGCTGAACACACATCACATCAGTCCACCTAGGTCATGTACATTGACTATTATATTATTCTTACTACATGACATGTTAGGAGATACTGCCAATATCTACACAGTGAATACAGAATGTGTTTTAAGTTCATCAAGTCAATGTCATTTTGTCGCCCAGACAAATTCGTACATTTACACAAAACTTGTACTGAATGTGCATGTAGAAGAGAAATGGTGAATTCCACCAGCGTAAAAGTTAGATAATAGTCATTGTAACTGACACGTAATTATGAAATCATATTTGTCAATAATGTCCTCCAGGCAAAACACTGCATTATTTCACTCCATAATTCAATGACATGTAGTCATCTATTGAACAAACTTCAAGAATGTTACTGTGTCACTGGTGAATTGCAGTGTCAAAATATCCACCATTTCTTTAACACCAGCGTGCAGTTGTATACGTCACTGTCTGATGACAGAATCACATTGCAGTAACATTATCCCGCTTCATCTAATTCATGTATGAAACTGCAAAGAATCCACATTACGACCACGTCTATGCACCAGCAGCTACTTGCAAGAAGGCTATTCTGAGCTCCTGGCATCTCGCTTGTTGTAAACTCGCTGCAATTCTAGCCAGTCAAATGTGACTTCATAATTACGTCACTGGCCACAATGAATATCAAATTTTCACATTGCCAGAATCTACCACACCCTCAGCTTTTTAATCCACATTAAATTTTCTTATCGTACAGTATCATACCATTCATCAGGAATATTTATCGGAAATTTTGTATAAATCTACATATTATTCTGGGAGACATAAAAGAAAATGTACCGACAAGTGGGTGTTTTTTTTCTGAACACACTGTAATTGTAGCCGACACTGACACGAGCCTCTGACATGTTCTGGTTTTTGACACATTATTAATTTCTTACTTACTTGTTAGTTTATAGTTCATTTTCAAACAACATAAGACAAGACATGTTAGCAGACAGACCTGTTGGAAGTGTGGCACTTCTTGTGCCAGTTCTTGTAACAAATCCTGTGTTGTCTCAGGTGCATACCTGACAGACAGACAGACGCAGTTCACGTCACAATCACACTCACACAGGAAATAGAAAACACAGACAAGTACAACTGAGCTAGCTGAGTTGAGAGAGACGGTGAACTCACTCACCAGCTTGTGATGCTGGGACTTGTACCAGTGACTTGACAGTCACCTACACACAGCATCACACACGCTAGCCACTTCACATCACAGCTGTTCAACTGTCTGTCTGTCTCAGAGATGACTTGGACAAATAGGGCAAATAAAAGGAGTCAATGGTGGAAACATACATCCGCAGGTATTGAAAATGAGTGTTTCGAGTTTCATTTTGTGGACACACAAACATACACCTGTGCCTGTTGCCAGGCATCTCAAATACTGTAGCCTAAGTGCTAGGCTACTGAGGTCGACCCCTATTTGCCTATTCACTATACAATTTTGATGGGCCTTTAATGATGTTTATCGGTAGTCTACTCTCACTTATTTTATCGCCCCACTGTTAGGCAATTTTCTAAGTTGCACGTAAATCAGTCCAAAGATGACAGTTATTTGGAAAAAGATGGTTCAGATATACTTGAAAAATAGACACTTGCCTCTCTATAACTACATGTAGTTAACAGTTATGGACAGACGAGTTGAGAGACGATGCACCTTGCCTTCTGAAGGATGCTAAAAAGCTCAGCCAAACCTTCTCATGCTGCCACAAAGGCTTTCTCTTGATTATGTGTGCTTTATAAATGTCTGTTACAAACACTTTACTATTTATTTATCACTCCATTAATGTATAAACTCAATAGTGACAACACGTACATGAAAGATTTATGAAATTCTGTTTCATAATTTGTCTTTATTCTGCTACAAGTGCGTGAAGAACACTGAGGAAGCTTTACTATAGCTTGACAGCTGCAGTGAATGCAGACAGGATGCAGCAGCAGCTAGTGACCATGACAACTACCTGCAGATGAGAGAGCGGTCATGTCTGAGCGGAGTTCATCACAAACACGACGTTCCTCAGTGACACCAAATACAGCCTGGACACGACCACAACCAGCTGCACAGGCACGCTCATTCACAGCGATAATGTCAAATGTGGATTTGTATAGCGCATTCTTGTAAAAAACCTCTAATGTGCTGCAGTAGTCTATCATGAGATCTGCATGGCAGGACACAAGACATCATCCAAGCTGATGCAACTGCAATTACTAGAACCAAGCATGGTCCAGGTATATGAGGTGTAATGCAGTACAGAGAGGACAGGTAACAATTGACAACACAGAGTAACAAGATACCAGCTGACTGTAAACAAACACTTACCTCAACGTTGTTAATCAACAATTCCACAATCCTCGTCTGAAACGGAGTCTCAATCAGGTAGTTGAGCGACGACGCACCTTGCCTGTCATAACAGACAGACAGATTACTACGAGCACTGTACTACGAGTACAATCATCACTGAAACCACCTCCGCCAATTGCAAAAAGCCAGCAATAAACAGCCCGGTGAAAAAATATACAAGTACCTTGGTCTGAGAAGTGTAGGACCGAAGATAATGCCGAGGTTGGCAGCTGACATTTGGTTTAATTCCTGTTGCCTGGCAACTCTACAACGCGACATCACTCGACTACAGTTACACCAGTACATCTAATAATACATCGTTAAATTAAATCAAACAGGTCCTATGACACAATAGTTCATTTCACTTCAGTTTTCACTGAAAACAAAGAGAATCACAATGCTTGCACCATCATAGGAGACAGTATGTCGGAATTATTTCAATTATTCACATTGCAATCATAGCAGTGACTTCATCAACACCAAACATCAATAGAACTATATGACTGAGTGTCGTCTGATGGTGAATATAAAATACAACTAGAGAACACAATTTCACTATGCTAACTTCCTTTATGGTGTGGTCAGATGGGCCGGCCGTCAGTCTCAGTTTCCTCACATTTTAAACTCTGGCTGTTTTTCACTGATTCACTGGTTCTGTGTTCTATGCCGTCTCTTTTTCCTGTCCTCACCACTAGTTACCGACTGTTACAAACTTCACTGTTTAGGTTTAGGCATTTTTTGGACGAAATTATTAATTGAATGACACAATAATACTTTTTCATTTATTCACTATCACTGAGAGAAGAGTAGTTTGTAATGAGGCCTGCTGTGAATGTAGTGCAGAGTGCAAGTTACCAGTTGAGGTGTGAAATGAGTGCCATCAAGGTGAGCCTGTTGCCAGTCGGCAGCTCACTGACATGGTCCCTCAGTGCCGCCATAACACTGTTAGCTGTCAGCGAGTGCAAGTTACCTGTTGAGGTGTGAAATGAGTGCCATCAAGGTGAGCCTGTTGCCAGTCGGCAGCTCACTGACGTGGTCCCTCAGTGCCACTATAACACTGTTAGCTGTCAGCGAGTGCAAGTTACCTGTTGAGGTGTGAAATGAGTGCCATCAAGGTGAGTCTGTTGCCAGTCGGCAGCTCACTGACGTGGTCCCTCAGTGCCGCTATAACACTGTTAGCTGTCAGCGAGCCTTGCAACTCCTCCTACACATCACAAGCATAGGTCCATTTTCACAGTCCTAAGATTCAAGAATGGACAATTTCAGACTCAAGATACTGGCGGGCTTATGAAGCAACATTCACCAGCTGCTGTAACAGCAACTAAACAAAGGACTGTTTATGCTAACACTGAATAATACTATGCATGCATCAGTGTCAACATGTGTCTGTCCACAACAAAGTGTATGCAGAAAATGACACAGACAGATAATCAGTGATGACTGCTCTGAGAAAGAGATTCTGTCGAGATATGTTTACATCAATGCCATTCAAATGCCTTTTGTTATTATTTGTCTAGACAAGCCATTAAAGTCAATGACTTCATTACAGAGCTGGCATTAGAGTCCGGGATTCAGGACTGAAGACATTAGCCATGATCTCAGGGACTTGGGATCCTGTGACTGGAATCATACTCACATCAGCTAGTCGATATCGATACAACAAACAAATATACACACTGGACATGGCACAGCAACAGGCGGATTTCAACTACAAGTGCACTGGATGACTGACGACTTACTCTGGCCAGGCAAATCAACTCTGCATACAAGTTGAATGTCAACAGAGGTTCAGACATCTGCAATGAACACAGTTACACACACATTACACACACACATTTCACAAAGTATCTAGGGCCAGTATAATGAGTGATTGGTTGTGACATCAAAACAGAGAATAGGATTTCAAATTCTCAGTTATGTGCTTATTATTAAGTTTTGTCTTTGTCTGGTTTTGTAGTTTTAGAGATACAAGGAATAACACAATTGAGTCTGACTGCCCACTCCTGCCCCATCAAGCCCCACCCATGGGAGTGGGCATGCTACATGCACTATATAACATGACCCATAAGTAGGGGCCAATACAAACTACAGGTACAACTTCTTTGACCTGGTTTTTTCATGTTCACAATGAAACTTTGATAGAACAAGGATGACAACAGTCTACTTACGGAGTTCCCATTGTAGAGCAGCTGAAAGCGGTTAAACATTAAATGTCACTAAATGTCACTGTGGACAGAATTTGGAGTTTTTTTGGGGAATAAATAGGAATAGCTCTACTATTTTTATCCAAAGGCAAAGCTAGCTGCCTGGCAAATCAGAAACGTGTAACTTCATCCACTGCAGAGACGCTGAGAGAAAAAAAGCAGAAATTCACAAAGTAGATCTTAAAAGGACGTGCAAAAAGACAGACCTGTCTGAAGTAGAACTTGAGGACGTTGGCGACGACGTTTGGTTGATGTTGAGATAAGTCGACCGCCTGCTCGTCCGTTTCAAAGCTCTGACACAACAGCTCCACTTGAGATTTCACTCCAGATACACGATAGATTCCCTGCACAACAGTCACTTCCAACCTTGTATAAACCGTGACAAGTACATGGACAGCATACACATTTCTCACTACTTGTTGCTTAACCCTTTGATGCCCACTGTTGCCATATGGGTACAGCTATAAAGCACCCCGTGCAGGACCACGTCATGCCGTCATTTGTAATTTTTGACAATCGGGCAATTGGCGGGCACTCTGATGCTCAGGGCTGAGCTGAGCATCAGAGTACCCGGATGTCAAAAATTACAAATGATGGCATGACATGGCACAGGCAACAGTGGGCATCAAAGGGTTAAATGCAGAAGTATCAGTCACCATATGTCTACCGGTATCCAAACAGCTTTCATATGTCAACAACTGTAGACACTCACCCTGACTGTAAGTCCACGTTTGTCAATCTCGGCGATGCACTGAGTGACGAGGTGAGGTACATGATCACTGAGAGCAGCTGTGTCGGCTGACTTGACTGGGTCGTGGCTTGCTGGACCTCGATCACACGTACAGTGAAGGATCTCCAAGCACTTCTTGTGAACTGTAATCCCACACTGCACCAACACACATGTCTGACTAGCACCTGAGCTCAAGCAACTTTGATAGGCACTCAAGATCATAGCACGGCAGTGTTTCTTAATATTGTCAATTGACATAGTTCACCATTTCTGATTGTAAGTGAAGAAGACTACCAGTAGTTTCAGGATAAGGTTTTGAAAATAAAGATAAATTAACGAATCATGCATCACATTTTTTGCTGCAACACTATCACAAATAGTACATATCAAACGCCTGCTCACACATCCTGCTCACACTCGGCTCACCTGCTCACACTCACACCTGTTCACACATGACTCACCTGTTCACACTCTGCTCCTTGGAAGTAAACATGATGTCCACACTCAACACATCGTGATGGTGAATGCAGCTTATGTAGTATGTGGCTCTGAGCAGCTGTTGATAAGCGAACACCGCGGTACGTTTGACCTCGGCTCGTCGTCAGTGTACCTGTTGACACAGACATCACACACTGATCCTGTCTGCATTCAGCATGACTCAACATGGTAACAACGGGCAGTGTGCGACAACATTATCATTTACAACAGCCTCTTTCACATGACAGAACTTGAAACTCTAGATGGCAGCAACTGTCTACATGACAGTCCCTGTCTAGACAACAGCCCGTCCACATGACAGCTCCTGACTACATGTCAACAGTGCTATGACTCCATAAGTGCCATAACTTTTACAACAATGTCAAGTGTTACTGCATTACCAGATAAGACTAACGAGCTGCCAGTCAGTCTGGGTGGAAGAGGGAGGGCAGCATCCAGTGTCAGTGAATATACTGTTACATAACGACTTGCGCTGTCATCGACAATATCAATAACAAATCAAAGTAGACAAGACACTAGAAGTAGCCAAGAATTACAAAAATGATACGTCCCTAGTTTGCACACGTACCATAATATTGTCTGTCATGTGGTTCCACAACTTGATAAGCCACGCAAAATGATAATCACACAGCACACTCAGACATCTTCAGTAGTTTTAGGTTTGCTCACAAACAGCAACAACTGAAATATGTACAGTTTACACAGAACCCAACTTTGGGGTCCAGAGTACCTGACCTCTACCAACACATCATGACCTTGATCCAGGACAACCACATCCTACGTTTCATCCTTGCTATCTAGCCAATTAGCTGAGACCAGGCACTACAGACACTGACACGAAATACAATAACATGAATAATCACATCATTCATAACTGCAAACCATTCTCAGGAAGAGAACTAAGATATTACAACACGTAATAGATTGATTGATTGATTGAGCATGGTTTAGCATCTCCACCAACACAGTATAGGTTATACGGGTGACGGGCACATAACAGACGTATACACGTAATAGATACCTTAGATACAGTATAACTAAAATCTAATTTACACTAAATCATAAGACAATATAATACCTTAATATATACCGTGTCCGGGAAAAAACGGCCCCCCTAAACATAATGTTGTAAAATGCACAGTATATAACACAATCCAATGACAGTTACACAGCATAATCTAACACTCATTTAGGCACTGTGTGTAAAATTTCAATGAACTGCGTTTCCTGTGATGTGATATTTTTTATCTTTAAGAACTAACACTGCAAACGTAAGTTTCCAACACAATGAACACCGTTTGTATCATTTCAAACGCTTTGTTTGGAAATTCAGCTAATAACTTCCTTGAACCTTTCTCTTGATGCAAAACTTTTAGCAACATCCGATCTTCTCTGCTAATTAGGCTACCATTTTGTTTTTGTTTACGCAAAAATTACGTAAACGCTGATGCACAGTGCGCTGGCGTCGATATTGACGGGCATAAGTAAGCATTATGCACATGCGTTAATTGGCAATGTTGGCGATCGAGCGTCTTTTTATAAAAAGCAATATCTCAGCAATGGACAGACTGGTTGTCGTGAAATTTCACACAAACATTGCAAATAGATGGCTTTTTATGATACAAAAAAAATAATGGCTATCATTCTCTATTCATAAAGTTATTTTGACATGTTTAGGGGGGCCGTTTTTTTCCAGACATGGTGTATAATATACAGCTGTCTTCTTAATATGTATGAAACTTGTAAATTATTTATGACAGTTACAATCAACAGAGGTTGAATCTTAAGATGCCATTTTATGAAGTTCTCAGTTTGTCATAACTGCTTTAAAGTTTTTCATAATTTTTTCAGAAGTGCTGCTATAAAGAACTCAGAACAGACCAGAAAATGTTACAAATAAGAGAACAGCACAACATGTTTGGAAAGACATCAACATGATGTATCAGTCAATCATCAGTGAACTGTGACCGTTGCTGTCGTCGTCGGCCATGCTGGCCAGCTCAAAGGCCGACGCGCTTGTGATGAGCGCTTGGGCACGCATCTGTCGAGGACTGGCAAACGGTGAAGAGTCCATAGACAGCGAGTCGTCTATATCACTGTCAATGTCACTCTCAGTTGCCTCGTCAATCACTGGCCGCTGCTTTGTCATTGCCATATCTACACAATCACACAGCATGATACATGGGATTATTGTGTTTCTTTAGACTGTTTTGTTGGTCTGATCAAGATTCTGAGACTCCAGTGCCTAATCACGCTCTGGTTTTGTACACAACTAGATCAAAGCTACGTCATCATCTGAATTACCTCGAAGAGAAGACAATCTTTCTTCACAGCTGTCGAACGCTGATCCAGAGGAGTCTCTGTACCTGGACAGTGACATACAGCCAGAAGACTATCAACACAACAGCTACATGCTGTGTTCATGTTTTGAAATGTGACAGCAAAATTTCTTGAAGAGTTCTTGGCTCGCGAGCATTATAGCATAGTCCACATGTCTGTCAGTGGTCCTGTCATTCTGTCTGTCCGCAGTTTTTCAAAATGCCTCGACTCCGGCAGTTCTTATCAGAATGACATTTAACACAATGATGTCCTATGTGGAGTGTCCAAGTGGCACTTGATCCGGTCCTAATAACGTCAGTTATGATGACAAAATACTACCACATGCTGTGCAGTATGTACTGTGTAATTGGCTCGCAATTAAATTAGCAGGATAAGACGGGATATTGTTACGTCTGACAATATTTTCAAAATGCTTCTTCTCTAGCAGAGATTGTCGAAATACGTCGTAAGCTGATATTTTAAAACAACGTTCATCTATGTGGAATGTCTAAGTGATCCTCGTGGATAGTGGATCCAGATCTTATGATGCCAGTAATGACATAATGAAATTTAGCATCTCAGAAATTTCAAACGGTAAATCTGGAACAAGTCGTCCGATTGACTTTGTGTTTGTTCTATGGTAGGGTTTTCTGGGACGTCAGATTGAATGGACCTACTTCCAGAAGGACCAAATCCAAGATGCCGGTCGGCCGCCATCTTGAAAATTTCAAATGTCGATATCACTGATACGTCCGATCAACTTTGTCTTTGATTCTAGGTGCCCACTGTCAGCAGTGAGCAAACCACATCACCTACCAGCTTGTCTACAACAGTTGAATAGCACGCTCTACAAGAGGACATGACTACTTGTGACTTAACACTAACAGTATTTCACTGCAATATGGCATTGAAAACTAAATAAAAGAAGCTGCTGAAACTGTTACCTGGATACGTAAGGCTCAAAGATGAAAGTTTCACAACTAGCTGGAGTATTATCAGCTGGTCGTAGATGTCGGATGTAGCTGGCATAGTGTGATCCGGGCTGGTAGAGCTGTGATGCTTCACACAGGGCACGATACTAGCACACACACACACACACGAGTACATGGAAACTAGAAACTGCATTTGTACAGAATAGACTTCCATCCATGCACTCATAGCCCAGATGGGCCGTCGAGGCCACCAACATCGTCAATCTTCTCGTTCCATTGTGTTCTGTTCACTGTCAGATGGACTGCAGCAGGAAGCGTGCACCCACACCAGTCAATGATGTCATCGATCCACCGTCTGGGAGGC